>Ga0210123_1000027_pt1 | contig 81711 bp, 75 predicted proteins | sample Muzzi_PWB_D2_FD_185535 | JGI IMG/M metagenome (GOLD analysis project Ga0210123, IMG submission 185535) | Wetland microbial communities from San Francisco Bay, California, USA, that impact long-term carbon sequestration - Muzzi_PWB_D2 (SPAdes) | ecosystem: Environmental > Aquatic > Marine >... | reverse complement strand
TTTTTCCTTACCCAGTGTTAGATTCAAATCAAGATGTTTGATCGTCATCAGTCTTTGCAGGACGTTCTGCAATTCCCTGATATTGCCGGGCCAATCATAATCCTGTAACGCTTTCATAACTTGGGGTGTGATTATGGAACTTTTCTCCTCATCATAATTAAATTCTGTGTAAAAATGTTTAACCAATAAAGGAATGTCGTCCTTTCGGTTTCTTAAAGGAGGAAGATTGATTGGAATAATGTGTATTCTGTAAAAGAAATCGTCACGCATTTTACCTGCTTTGACAAGCTCAGTCAGATCCCGACTGGTCGCGGCGATAATACGCACATCTGGTTTTATAATTCTGGAGCCTCCTATTGGGGTGTACCCGTTTCCTTCAATGGCACGGAGAAGTTTTACCTGCATATGCAAGTCGATCTCGCCAATCTCATCAAGAAATAAAATTCCATTATCGGCAAGATCCATGAAACCTTTTTTATCTGCATGTGCGTTTGTAAAAGCTCCTTTTTTGTAGCCGAAAAACTCGCTCTCCAAGAGGTGGTATGGGATAGCCCCACAGTTAACGGAAACAAATTTTTGTCCTTTTCGAGTACTCATTTGATGAATAGCTCGGGAAACCAGCTCTTTTCCTGTGCCGGATTCTCCGTAAATTATAACATTGGCATCTGAGTTAGCTGCCTCAACGATCAAATTGTAAACGGACTGCATAGCTTGACTTTTACCGATGATATTGCCAAACCCGTACCGTTTCTGGATAGATGATTTGAGCAGAAGGTTTTCACGTCGAAGTGTTGCTTCTTTGTCCCTTAAGATTGCTTCTTCTTTTTTTGATTGAGTAATATCGAAAAAAGAGGCGATGCACCTATTCACTCCAGGAAGAATTCCAAGTTTTATAGCTATGTTTTTATTGGCCGCATGCCGATCAACTATCTTACATTCATATTCTGTCCGAACCTGACCATCATTGCTATTTAACTCGGAGTGATAGCTTTTCATCTTCCCGAGATCTTCATCTGCAATGAAGTCGGTAAATTTCATTTTGTTTTCGATTTCCTGCTTTGAATACCCAATAAGCTGCTCAAATTTCACGTTTGCCATTGAGATAGTGAAGTCTTCCTCAACAATGACTGAAGGTGAACCGGAATTTTCGAATACACTGCGATATTTTTCTTCGCTTTCTCGTAATTCTTCACCTATCTGTTTTCTTCGAAGGATATGCCACATTCCTTCTATTAGCAGGATTAACTGTCGAACGTCGGTATCGTCATACGGACTCTCCTTGTTGCCAACCCCTGCGATAATAACAATTTTACCCTGGTCAAGAATCGGCACATTCATATGACGTAGAATTTTTACATGTCCTTCTGGTTGGCCTTTTTTTAATAGGTTCGGTGCGGTGTAGTCATTGGTGATAATAGGTTTTCTTTGCCGCATTGCCTCACCCCACAAGCCCATTTTGTCTATGCTATAGGTTGTTTGTTTATGCTTGATATTGCATCCTTTGATAGCATCGGTAGACCAGGAGTACATGCGCAGGGTGTTTTCATCCTCGCTAGCAAAAGCCAGATAACCAACCTTGCTTTCCGTTAGTCGAATAGCCTCCTCCAGGGCAAAACTTGTTATTTCATTCATTGGCGCCTCAGTCATCTGACTGAGATCAAGAAGGACACTCAGCCTCGCCTCATTCAATCGTAATATCTCAAGCACCCTTTTGTTTTGAGTTATATCGAAAATGGCACCAATGACAGATATCCTTTGTCCGGCATTCTCGATTACCGGTTGGCCTTTTTGATGAACCCAGCATACGGAGCCATTTGCATGTAAAATACGATACTGGATATCAAAAAGTTTCCTTTCCTGAGTCTGCTCGAGGACAGTCTGCTTTACGATCTCAAAATCGTCAGGATGGATGATGTTGCAATAGGATTGCTGGCTGCTTTCATCAAAGAACGATGCAGGGTACCCTGAAATTTCCTCAATTCCATCGTTGATAAAATTAATCCGGAATTCAATTTCAGGGGTACACCGATAAATCGCCACAGGAAGATCCTGAATGAGTGCCATAATATCATTAGCTCTTTTGATTAGACTCTCAGTACAATTGGGATTCGCTGAAAAGTGTTGCATCAATTCAACCTAGGTTATTTCCTGAAAACTGTCAGAAAAAGATCAGCCCGAAGATAGTTGTAAAAAACTCAGTCTTTAGGCCGTTTGATTTTTCCGTCAAAAAAAGCAAGTGCTTCATCAATCGTTAGCGGTATTTCCCTCCGATCCACTGGATGATTCAACAACCGTTGAAACATCTTTGTTAATATAGGTGGTTCGAGTCGAGATTTTTCTAACAGCTTTTCATCTGTTAAGATTTCCCGAGCCATACTATCCGCGACAATCTTACCCTCATCCAGGATGACAATCCTATTGGCAATTTGTGCCGCTAGATTCATATCGTGGGTGACTATGATTAAGGTGTAACCGTGATGGCTGTTCAGGTGGCGAAGATGATGGATGAGCTGATGTGTGGATGCGGGATCAAGGTTGGCTGATGGCTCATCAAGCAACAGCAAGGGAGGTTTCATGGCAATCAGACCAGCCAGACCGACCCGTTTCATTTGGCCATAACTAAGCCTATGGATCGGACGATCAGCCAAATCGGACACTTCCATCAATTCCATAGCCGTATTGACGAGCTGTTCAACAGATTCCGACGGCAGATTAAGATTGGTGGGGCCATAGCTGACATCCTCGCGAACATGGGTACAAAAAAGCTGGTCATTTGGATCCTGGCAAAGCAAACCAACATGTCTGAAAATTTGGTTTCGTATCTTCCGATCAAGGTGTTCACCTTCTAAATAGATATCACCTGAAGTGGGAGTCAGAATACCGCTTAGCAATTTAAGCAGGGTTGTTTTGCCGGCTCCGTTCGGTCCACAGAGGACAACAACCTCATTTCTTTCAACTGTAAAGGAAATGTCATGAAGCGTTGCTTCAGCACCATAGGTGTAAGCAATATTTGAGCATGACACAACAGGCGCATGAGGATCCATATATTCCGGAGTCACATCGCACTGGTTTGGACATTCTTCAACGCCACTATCAACACTTTCTATGTCTTTGGAATTAATGATACTTGAATAAGCTCCTCGACTGATCATTGCTTCCTGAATTCGTACAGCTCTGTCATAGGCCCTCAGAACAACCTGTGCAAGGATTTTGCCTGTGCTCTGAAGGGTATGTTTGTAGCTTTGCAGACCTCCTCTTGTTCGCGCAGAATTTTTCATGGTATTGAATTCCTTCATCACCAGCGATATGTAGCGAAATCCCATGGCTATACTTTCAAGGAGAACATCTGGTACACGAAACCATTTAAGTGCTTTCAAAAGTGTATTAAAGGGCGTTGTCAGAAATACGGCGGCCATCCATGATATATCACAACCAATTCGAGCTGCTGCCGCCAGTCCAAGATTGAAGCCTTCCTTATAGAAAGTAACTGGGCCCAGGACAAAAAGCGACGTACTCCCAAAACCGGCAGTAAAACCAACAACTATCACCAAGGTCGACCAGGCCGGAATAATAAAAAAAATAAGAAAAAGGCGGACTGGGATGCGCGACCAGACGGCTAATGAAGTTCCAGCCACCAATAGAAAAAGTGAGAGCCACAGTTTGGCAAAGTATATATTAAGTGCCACAGCCATGACCAAAAGGACCAGTTTGAGGCGCGCATCCAAACAATGGAATCCGTTTGAGGCGCCGCTTTCGTGATAATCCTGTATATGAGCGTTAATAGTGTTAGGCATTGTACATGCCACAATGTTGATTTAAAAGAGATTCTAGTTTCTGTGTTGCAGCCATCGCTTGCCTTATTTTCAATTCAAGATCGTTTTTTGCTAATGAGGTGCCACCATCTACCCAAAATAAAACCACAAACACCGCCAGCAAAGAGCAAAAGAGCATTCCACAAATCTCCCATAGACTCAATATTAATCAGCGGATCTTTGGGCTCCAGGCCAGCATTTTCAGCCAGCTTTTCATTTATAGCTTCGTCCATACCGGAGTAGGAATTCGGGGCCTTGGCAGCCAACATTTGAGAAAAATTTTTTTTGCTTCCTTTTACTCCCTGCTCACTCGCGGCAAGAACGTGGCCACCCGACCAGAGAAACAAAGTGCCTGCTAATAACAATATAAAGCCAGCAATTCGAGTGGCTTTTCCAGATCGTTCCGAACCACATTTTATTACTCCAAGATCGACCAGAACTTCAGGCCTCTGTTGTTGAATATTATGTAAAGCCAGTCCGGTAATTATCATTTCTCCAATAGCAATGGGTAACTGGGTTGGCAGATAGGCCGCATATATTACAATCAAATATCCACTAAAAGAATATTGCGGGGTTGGGGCGTGAGCCAGTTCACCTGCCAGGATAACACCAGAAGCCATATAAACCACAACATCCCCTATCAGGCCCGCCGCAAAGCCGGCAGCCCAGAGTGATACACCAATTTTCCTTGAGAAATAAAAAGCCCCCCATCCTGCCAGACTGCCAAAAAGCCCAAGTGCAACAACATTCGCCCCCCAGGTTCCGAACCCTCCGTGGGCAAAAAAGGCAGCCTGGAGCAAAAGACTGCCGCCGGTCAACGCAATTGTAATAGCTGGTCCAAAAAGTATAGCAATAAATGGAGTGGCGCAGGGGTGAGAGCATGTTCCTGTAAATGCAGGAAGGGGGATTAAAGAGATAAAAAAAATCAGAGCACCAGCCATACCGAGAAGGGGCCGTTTCTCGGGATACGATTTTACGAATGCATTCATTTTCGTAGTGCCGTAACCCACTAAAGCCAGACCTGCACAAGTGTATAGAACCGCAGGTGTTCCGGTTATTATGCCTTCTGTTATATGCATGGATTGCCTTATTGTTAAAAGATTATTTGTTGTTAACCAGGAACATATCTCCTTTTGAAATATTAGCAAAAATCACAGCCGCTTCGTTCTCGCAAACTAACTGTCCAGTCAACGATATCATTTTTTCTTCAGCTCTCTCCAATATGTCTAAAACTCAAAGTTTCAGCTCTCTATATAAAAAAACACTATATAAACTATCACTAATTGTGAAAACCGTCTTTTGGACGATTTACACAATTTCAAAATTTCCTATACTACACCCCAAATTCTACTAATAGTTGAAACACAACAGATTTTCATACACTGAAATTTCGTATTGATTCTATCGATATAGGAATATTCCTAAAAAACATGGAGGTCATGATGTTTGACATTAGCACAGATGTAGAACAGAAGGTTTGTGAGATTGGATGCGTGAAGTTCGGTGGGTTACCTGGAGAATATCCAACGGTAGTTTGTAATTCTATCTTTCAAAAAGGCGATAAGGTTTTTCCAGGAAAGCGCAAAGATGGATTCGACGAAAAAAAGGCCGCAGATCTTTTAAAGACCCAAGACAGGTTGTGGAAAGAGACTGGTGTCCCTGGAATGGCAGACATTGTTGCCAACACTGGCGCAGAGTTCAAAACCTTTATTGATTTTGTCACATCTGTCAGCACCATGCCTTTTTGTGTTGATGCTTGGGTGATGAAGCCCAAACTTGAAGCGGCCGCCTATTGCGCGGAAAAAGGGCTGTTGGACCGAATGTTCTATAATAGCCTTACAGTATGGGAAAAAGACCTGGAGGCTGAAATAAAAGAAATAGCCGACATCGGGGTTAAGCATGTCCTCCTGGTGGCCTTCGATGAAGCTGATCAAACGGCAAAAGGTCGTATCACCGGAACTCAGAAACTTCTTGATGCCATTGACAAAGTAGGCGCAAAATTTGAAAGCGTTTTTGTCGACTCCTCCGTAATGAACGGACCTGCAACAGCTCTCTGCAGTGTTGCTAATAAGATGATTAAAGAAAAATGGGGATTCCCGACTGGCAGTGCGCCTAGTAATGGATCTTATATGTGGGCAGAGGCCCGTGAAAAATGGGGATTCAAAGGCTGGTCCGCGTCTGATGCCGCTGTCGAGGCACTGTCTGCTTGTAATTATCACGACATAATCTTCTCCGGCCCCATGGCAGGTGCTACCCGTATCATGCCGGCGATTGCCATGGCCAATTCTTTCCAGGCAACTGCTATTTTCAACAATACCGGTCGATTACCAAAGGACCCCAACCATCCATTGCTCAAGCTATTCCCTGATTTTGTTGAGAACCTTAAGTCAACCACTAAGGGCTAAAGAAAACAGCTTTTGATTTTAAAGGGGGTTGCTCTATGTCGAGATTAAATACTGGAAAAAATATCGGTGATCCCGCGACAGGTCACTGTGAAATTCCTGTCGACGTAGGGGAACACTTTGAACCCATTAAACCTCGCCTTGCTCGCGGTAATTCTCTGGTATTAATCGAAATTATCTGCGAGCGGGTTCATTGTGTGCTCTATGATTACGCAATTAGTACCGTAGACATGATAATCGATACCTATGGCGACAAAGTTGACGTTCAAACGATAATCAGGCGGGGCGAAACAGGCAACGCTGAACGTTTTCTTGAATTGTGTGAAAGGGCGGGGAGAATGTTATCTGTCCCTGCCATACTGATAAATGGCGAAGTAGCATTTGACAGTGTACCACATCCTGATGAGCTGAAAAGGGCAATAGAAGCTGTTCTGGATAGGCAAAAATAGTTTGGACCAGGAGCAGGAGAGTTCTTTCCGCTAATTAAAAATATTTCGGAGGAAAAGATGGCAGAGTTAACTGGAAAAGAAAGAGTACTAAAGATGTTCAATAAGGAGCCGGTTGATCGGATGCCCTGTTTCAGTGGACAGGGAGCTGTTACAGTACAGGCTATCGAGGAGATGGGAACATCGTTTTCAAAAATTCACAAGGATGCCAAGCTGATGGCCGAAGCAGCACTGAGATCTGCCAGAATGTGGGGCATGGATGGCTTGGTTATACCTTATGATATGGCGGTTGTTGCAGAAGCCATGGGCCGCGGTGTGTCGCTGTATGATGGTCTTGAAGGTATTGTCTATCCGACAGTTCCCAACAAATGGCTCACTTTGAATGACATCGACATCCCAGCAGATTATATGAGCAAAGGCAGAATGCCGCTCGTAGACGAGGCGTTTAAGATCCTTAAGGAAGAGGCACCGGATCTTGCCATTGGTGCATGGGTATTAGGTCCCTTCACCATGTCAGGACAAATCATGGAGCTTGATGTTCTTTTAAAGGGAGTGAAGAAAAATAAGGAGGCGACCGAGGCCTTCCTGGCAGAGATAACTCAGCATACCATTGATCTATGCAAGCATTATGAAAGTTTAGGTGTTGACTTTATCTGTGTTCGGGAAATGGGATCAGGAACTGATCTTCTTTCACCCCGTATGTGGAAGACCCTGATTATGCCAAATCTTACCAAGGTCATCCAATCTATATCAGTTCCGTCAATCAATCATATCTGCGGTTCGACTGATATGATTATTGAAATGATGCACGAATGTGGTGCAGATGCCTTGAGTGTTGATCAGAAGAATAACTTGGTCGAAACTCGGAAAAAAGTTGGAAATGATGTCCTGCTGTTCGGTAATTTTGATCCATATAACACCCTGACTCAGTTGGAAAGTACTGAAGATGTCGCCAATGTCATCAAGAAATGTATTGATGATGGCGTTGACTCGGCTTGGCCTGGATGTGATATTTGGCCGGATGTAAAAAAAGAAAATATGGAAACATATGTGAAAACAGTCAAAGAATATGGTGCAAAAGCATCACCAGCCGTAAAACGAATTTAAAGGAGAGACGGTAATGGCAACTAAAGAAGAAATTTTGGCAGAATTAATTGAAGCAGTTGTGGAATACGAAGAAGATGATTGCGTCGCGGCATCCCAGAAGGCTTTAGATCATCCCGATGTCATTACTCCTATGGAGGCTGTACTAGATGGTTTGGCCGCCGGTATGGAAAAAGTAGGCGTGCTCTTTGACACGCATGAGTATTTTGTACCTGAGGTATTGATGTGTGCAGATGCACTTTATGCCGGTCTTGCTGTTCTTAGACCTCACATCCCCAAAGCCGAGGCAGGAACAAAAGCTTCAGTCGTGCTCGGTAGTATCCAGGGTGATGTCCACGATATCGGCAAGAACCTTGTCAAGATGATGTTTGATATCGCTGGTTGGGAAGTCTATGACTTAGGCCGTGATGTACCTCTTGAAGACTTTGTGACGAAACAGCTTGACGTAAATTCAGATGTTCTGGCCATGTCCGCCATGATGACTACCACCATGCTTGGTATGAAAAAGGTTATCGCTATGGTTAAAGAGAAAAATCCGAATTGTCTGATTATGCTGGGTGGTGCACCGGTTACACGCGATGTTGCCAACTTGTTCGGTGCTGATGGTTATGCCGAATCAGCAGGTAATGCTGTTTCCGAGGGTATCAAGATGATCGGAAACCTGAGGAAATTTGAAGCTGACAAAGCAGCAGGTAAATAATTCCCTTGATTTATGGTAACAGACCATAACCGTTCAGCGGTCGAATTGGTCAGTAAGGGCCCGATAATAGACGATAAGTGTATTCTCGGGCCTGCACCCAGCTATAAAATAGCGTAAATAACTGACGACCGCTGCATAAAACGGTCATTAATTGCACAAGGAGTAGGGAAAGATGGCAGACGAAAAGGTAATGGTAATATTCCAGCCTTCTGGAGTCCGTGGGGAAGTGCCTAGGGGATGTAATATTATAGAGGCATCCCGGCTTCTAGGTGTGGATATCGAAGCCCCATGTGGCGAAAAAAAAGTTTGTGGGAAATGTGTTGTCCGTGTGGAAGAGGGTCATTTCGAAAAGTACAATATTCACTCCAGCATGGATCATGTATCTCCATGGAAGGAGGAAGAAGAAAAATTTCTCAACGCAGAAAAAAGAGAAAAAGGATATCGATTGGGTTGTGTTGCCGAAGTAATTGGCGATATCCTGGTCTTTGTTCCGGAGGAATCAAGAGCAGGGAAGCAGATTGTCAGCAAGGCGGCACGCGATATTCACATTGAACATAATCCGGCCGTAAAGCTCTATACCGTTGAGCTGAAGGCGCCTGATTTTGAAAATAAGATCGGTGATTTTGAAAGACTTACCAATGCATTAACGCGAGAGTACGGCCTGACAAATCTGACAATCGACATCGTTGCCCTCAGAAAACTGCCTAGTGTGTTACGCGAAGGCAACTGGATAGTAACGGTTAGTGTCTGGAACAGTAAAGAAATTATCAGGATCCGGCCAGGTTTTCACGCTGCTTCTTATGGTGTTGCGATCGACGTCGGCACCACCACTTGTGCAGCTTATCTCTGTAATCTCCAGACGATGGATGTAATAGCTACCTCTTCATTGATGAATCCGCAATGTAAGTACGGTGAAGATGTCATGGCCAGGATCACTTTCCACATGACGACTCCTGGTGGCCTAAAGAGGATGAGCGATGATATTATTGAAGGTGTGAATGATCTTATTAAAAAGGTCATCAAAGAAACCCATCCTGAAAAGAAGAAGGTCAAACAAGAAAAGGGCTATACTGGTCCGGATATATTTAAAGAAGTAATTAAAGAAGGTGTAGTTTACCCGCGCTTAGAGATGGAAGACATCGAAGATATAACCATCGGGTTTAATACCGCAATGCACCATATTCTGCTTGGCCTTAATCCTGAATATGTTGGCTTGGCACCGTTTCCACCGGTTATCCACCAAAGCATGGATATCAAGGCAAGGGATCTAGGGGTCGGAATCAATGATTCTTCTTATCTCTTCGTCCTGCCGAATGAGGCAGGTTTTGTCGGCGGTGACAACGTTGGGGTGCTCATATGCGAGGAACCCTACAAATCTGATGAAATTCAGCTTATTATCGATATTGGTACCAATGGTGAACTTATTCTCGGTAACAGGCATAAACTAATTTCTTCATCTTGCGCTACCGGTCCAGCAATGGAAGGTGCCCAACTGGCATTTGGTATGCGTGCTGCACCTGGAGCGATTGAAAGAATTAGTATCGATCCGGAGACCCTCGACGTAGATTACAGAGTAATCGGTCAAGAAAAAAGCCGAAAAGACTCCAAGCCTGAAGATATGAAGGCGAAAGGAATCTGCGGTTCCGGAATACTTGATGTTCTTGCCGAGCTCTACAGCTCAGGTGTTATCACCAAGACCGGTGTTTTCAATAAAAAGTATTTAAAAGATTGCAAACGATTTCGGATGAATGCCGATACCGGTCAGCCCGAATTTGTTCTCGCCTGGAAAGAAGAATCAAGTATCGGCAAAGATATTTGTATTACCCAGAAAGATGTACGTCAGATTCAGTTAGCCAAAGGTGCCTTGTATGCTGGCTGTAAACTGATGATGAAGCATATGGGTGTTGAAAAGGTTGATAAGGTTAAAATTGCAGGAGCCTTTGGAACCCACGTTGACCGAACCAAGGCGTTGGTCATGGGACTTTTCCCCGACTGTGAAATAGAGGCAATTGCCGGAGTGGGCAATGCCGCTGGAGATGGTTGCCGGGCAGCACTGTTGAACGTTCAAAAAAGGGTTGAAGCAAACTGGTGTGCAAGAAATGTGCAGTATCTTGAACTAACGGTTGAGCCGACATTTGAACAGGATTTTTCCGAGGCCATGCAATTGCCACACATGATAGACAAGTTCCCGCATCTGCAGGAAGTCCTGCCTGATTATATTTTGGAACAGGGACCCAAGGGTCCAAAATTTCCGGAGAAAAATTAGTTTTCGGTTATCACCCGGTCGGTTGCAGCCTGCCGACCGGTTCTTTTCAGCTTTTAGGCAGGTAGAAGGACTCAGGATGGAAAAGGTCACCGTATCGGTCACCCCGGGAATCTGTGGATTTGTATGTCAGGTTATAGCAACCCGTAAGTCCAGAAGGACAGCCACCGTAGAGATCTTGGGTTCAGGGTGTAAAATGATCAATAAACTTGGGACAAGCCTTCCGGAGATTACCTTAGCCGATCTTTTTAAACCCCATACCAAGAATCTCATTTTCAATTCCGCAGAACAGGCTCATTGCCACCTCTGCTGTCCTGTTCCCATCGCAATCATCAAAGCTTCAGAAGTAGTCTTGGAATTGGCATTACCGCAGGATGTCATAATCCATTTTGAATGATTAAAGGAGACTGATTATGCCCCGGACTAACACCAAGATTGTCGATTTTTCAAGGCTAAAGGGTAAAGAAGTGAGATCTTTTCGTGGGGATATCAATATTCCTGATGATATTATGAAGGACATTTCTGAAGAAGGGAGAAAATACGGTATTGAAACCGTTAAGCCATTCAGTGTAGATGATTTTGAGCTTGCTGAATGGGTAGGACTGAAATGCCGCTATGGCTGCTCACAATTTGGCACCAACTGGTCATGCCCTCCGGCTACCCCGGAACTTCCCCAGGCCCGGGCAATTATTAGTGAATATTCTTTAGCCCTTCTTCTGATCGGTTCACAGAAATGCACAAATTTTTATATCAATAACAGTAAAAAACGAAGTGAACAGGTGCGGTATTGGAAAGGGACTGTCGCCCTCGAAAGACAACTTTTTCTCCGTGGCTACGATAAGGCCTTCAGTCTGGTATCCGGGAGCTGTTCACTTTGCAAGGAATGCGCCTACCCCGAAGCATGCCGTTTCCCAACCGAAAAGCGTCCGACAATTGAGTCTTTGGCAGTAGATGTGATAGGAACACTTAAAAATCTCGGAATTGATACTAAAGTAGCCCATGACCCAAAGGAGCTGTTTAAGTATTATGCTGTAATTCTAGTGGTGTAGATTTTGCAATATGCGAATCTGTAAAAGTGTACCGTTCTTCGGAAACACGTAAGTATTAACCTTATTATGGAAAGGAGGTGTTAGGGAGAGATTACAGATGTACCGAAGCCAAGTTCAATAAAATTGACTACAATGGAGATTTTAAATGGCAAAACAAATGTATATCGATTCTGTAAGAGGCAAGAGGACGGAGACTGCGCCCTGGGTTCCCTATGCGGGGGTTCATTGCGCTTTTCTCATTAACGAGCCGGCCGATAAGTACCTTCAGGATCCTGAGATCCTGGCAAAAGGTATTGTCGAGACCGCGAAAAAATACAAGGCAGATGGTATACCGCTGATCTTTGATCTTTCAGTTGAAGCAAACTCTGTTGGGTGTGAATTGAAATGGTGGCCGGATAACGTACCTTCAGTAACCACTCATCCCTGTCAGGACAAGACTCCTGAGGAGGCTGGACTCAAATTGCCAACCAAGGACACCGGTCGCTGGCCTGTACTTTTTAAGGCGGCCAAAATTGCAAAGCCACAGCTAGACGAGCTCGATTGCGCCCTAATCGGAGGTATCTGTGGCCCTCTGACCCTTGCTTCGCATTTGGCTGGTGTTCGGATCTTCACCGACGTATATAAAAAGAAGGATTTTGCTAAGTCGGTCTGTGATTTCGCCGGCCAACTGGGCGCAGTAGCAGCCCAGTTTTACGTAGAAATGGGTTGTGACGTTATCGCTATTATTGATCCTGTCGCATCCCAGATTAAATCTGAGACATTCAAGGAGTTCGTGTCGCCTTATGTCAAACCGGCAACCGACGTGATTAACGGTGCCGGTCTTACTTCCAGTTTTTTCATCTGTGGTGATGCAACTAAAGTAATGACAGATGTATGTGAGCTGGACACCCATGGCTTTGCCATAGATGAACAGCTTAATATGAATTTTATCCGCGATTTGGCTATAAAATACTGCAAAGGTTTTGGCGGAAATCTGAAGCTTACCCTTGCTTTAAGTCTTGGTCTTCTTTCACCAAGGGAGGATGCTATTGTCAGCCTGGCAGCAGGTGGCAATACCGGCTTTACTTTTGCCCCTGGCTGAGACATGCCTTACGATGTTCCGGTGGAACATATGGAGCAGGTACTTGACGCTAGAACTTGGTTTGACACCTATTATGCCAAATATCCTACGTCCTGGTAGAATTAACTCATTCGGAGGGTACTAAAATGGCTGACAAAGTTAAAATAGACGTGCTAACCTTAGACAGTGTGCAGTGCGCTGCCTGTGGATACATGATGGAATCTATCGCCGCCTTACCTGAAGACGTTCAGGGGATGATCGAATATAAAGAATGGTCGATTAAAACTAAGGAAGGTATTGGTAAGTTTATGGAAATGAAGGGGAAAGTCCTCCCCTCTATCTGTATCGAAGGCGATCTCGTTTTTGAAAGCATTATTCCTCAATATGAGGAGCTAATCGATGAGATGGTAAAACGCGCTCCAGCCTCCATGGTTAGCTGCCTTAAATCAACTCGTGATAAGGGATTTGATTTTGACAAGCTTGCAGAGAATCTCAAAAAGGCAGGCGCTGGTCTCAATACCAAGATCGGTTGATCCCTGCCTGATTGAGTACCTCACAGATTGTTTTCTTGTTTTTTCCGCAAGAAAATAATCTGTTTCAAGGTTCTCCCAACACCTCTCAGGGAGACGAAACAGAGGCCCCCTGAGGGGTGCTAGAAGTAAAACGGAAACTGGCTGAACGCCGGTTTCTTGCTTATTGTATACAAAATTCAGGAGTCGGTATGGTCGAATCTACAAAAGTTCTTCTAATTACAGGCTTTCTTGGCAGCGGTAAGACGACATTTTTAAATCGAATCATTGAAAATTTCCCAAAGGACAAAAAACTCACCATCCTAATGAACGAGTTTGGGGAGATCGGTATTGACGGGACCTTGGTAGAAGGTGATGATATCGATATGATGGAGATTAGTCGGGGCTCAATATTCTGTGTTTGTGTCAAGACCGATTTTATTAAAGGGCTTTACGAACTAAATTCCAAGATTCAGCCGGATCTCCTGATCATTGAATCCACAGGAGTTGCCAATCCCTCTGATCTGAAACGAGACCTCAAGCTACCTATTTTCAACAACCGATTTGATTTCACCGATCAATTCTGTATTATTGATGCGGCGCATTTCCTGGAAGCTTTCGAAACTTTTGCTTCGGTTGAAAAACAGTTGGCAACATCAACAGTCTTTATCATCAACAAGACAGACATGGTGGAACAACATATCATAGAGCAGATCAAACAGGTAGTTCGGGAACATCATCCTGATCCCACTTTCTATGAAACAACATTTTCGAATATTCCGCTGGGATCTTTCGCGTTTCTTGCAAGCAAGGAAGATGAATTGCAGGCAGTTGACCGTGGACAAGACGATTCCTCAACATTATCTGCAAAGGAACTGGAAGATTTTATAGTTGATCTCTTGAATCAGCCGGGTCAAGAAAATACTCCGCCTGACCAGCTCGCCTCGGTAACCTATAAATGGCACGGAACTGATTTGGAAGAAATCAGAAAGATGGCAAAAAACCTACCCGCCTCTGTCGTCCGGGCCAAAGGCTTTGTACAGGAGAACAATATATTGTATTTGTTCAGCTATGTCATGGGAGACTGGACTCTCGAGACTTGCAGCAAAGATTCTGCTGAGATCAAACACATAAACATTGTGGTATTTATCGGCGAGATGGATGCCATGGATGGAATTGCTCAGGCTGTTACAGCAGGAAATTGGTCAGCCAGAGCGGTCGTTCAGCCTATGCTGCAGACAACTATTATGTAATAAAATTTTCAATTCTTGGTTAACACTACAATAAACCTCTCATAGTCGCTCCAGATGAGGGTGACTGATGAAAACTTTTGAACAATTTGAATTTTAATTCAAATATTTTATTTTCAGACTGTCGATTATAAATCATTAATCTCGGAAAATGCATGTCTTGTAAGAAAAAAATGGTTGTTGAGGTGATGTACAAGGCTCAATATTGTCTGATCTGTACTTATATGGATGAGGCCATTCGTGAAATCTTGCCAGAGTACGGAGACTATGTGGAATACCGGCGTGTCGATATTTTAAAAGGAGAAGGGAAAAAACGTTATCTGGAACTTTCAATTTCTCTTTTTGGTGAAGAGGGCGTCTTTAAGCAATTGCGTATTGCCCCTATTCCATCGATGTTTATCAATGGAGAGCTTTTTTTTGATGCTATTCCCCCAAGACCCATGCTTGAAGAAGCAATTGAAGAGGTTATAGCCAAACACAACATGCGGGACTAGGTATGAAAAAGGTTATGGTTGATGTTTTGTTAACCGACTTCAGGCAATGACTTGCCTGTGTCTATATGGCAAAATCGGTACAGGATCTACCGAAAGAAATTCAACAGTATATTGATGTTCACGAGTGGGATATGCGCACCCTGGAGGGAAATCAGCGCTTTCGCGAACTGAAAGGTAAATGCCTACCTACTATCGCTCTTGACGACGACCTTATGTATGAATCATTAATTCCCGGCCAGGAAGACCTTGTCACTGAAATCATCAGACGCTGGGAAATTAAGAACAAAAAAGAAACAGCAATAGATTGAAAAAATAAACTAGAGCTTATGAACAACCGGCAAAGCTGACGGGGAATTGCCCCAGTAAACTTGGTATTAGTGTTCACTGCTCAAAAAAATTCTTCCTATCCATTCTCGGCGTCCGCTCTTTTAAGGAAAAGCGGCAATCCACATGAAAAAAAGATAACCTCGTCAGCGCCCTTCGCCATCGCCTGGTTGCACCGACCGGTTAAATCTCTGAATTTCCTGGCGATAGCATTTGCCGGTACGACCCCGCTGCCAACTTCGTTGGTGACAAAAATAACAGTCCCACGGCGCTGTTTACTGAGTTGAGTAAGTTCCTTGCAGATCGTAGTTACCTTATCCTCGCTAAGATCCTGGAAGTGACGCATCATATTGCTCAACCACAGCGTCAGGCAATCTATCAACAGGATGTCTACTTCCGGGTACCCTTTCAATACTCTTTGCAGATCAACCTCTTCCTCGACGGTATCCCAGTCGGCTCCAAGCCTGTCCTGCTGATGTCGGATGACCCGTTCCTGCATTTCAAGATCATCTTCAGGCCGCGGACAAGTAGCGACAAAAGCTCGTTTGCCAGGGAGAGACTCGGCAATGCTCTGGGCATAAGCACTTTTGCCGCTTCGTGAGCCTCCAGTTGCTAAAATTATCTTTGCCATTTAGTGCCTTACTCCATAAAAGCTATAATAAAATATGAGAAATCCGGAAATTATTTTGAAATCAGGAGCTTTGATCCACCTCCATGGCACTATTCCCCACAATGGGGCCTTAGAGATTCATCTCTTGTTTTGTATGAAAGATCACAGAGGAAGGTTGATCCATATTAAAGAGTAGAGAGTTCATTTGAAGAGTCTGCAGAGGAAAGATAAATTCCCCTTGCCTTGTCATTTTTCTATGCCAATCCGTGCCCTTACACCCTCTTCGTAATAATGCTTTACAGCTTTCATTTCAGTTACCAGGTCGGCCTTTTCTAAAAGCTCAGGTGCGGCATGCCTACCGGTAATAATAAATTCAGTTTCTTCTGCTCTGCAATCGATTAGGTCAATGAGTTCATCTGTTGTAAAAAGATTGTAATGCACGGCAATATTGGCTTCGTCCAAAATGACAACTCTATACTCTCCGGAAGAGACAATATTTTTCATTTTCGTTAGACCATTGCGGGCAGCCTTAACATCCGATTCGGAAGGCTTGCCATTGATAAAACGTCCCATACCAAACTGTTCAACTGTGATCAAATCTTCAAACCGATGCAGTGCATTCAATTCACTATAGCGTCCTCCCTTGACAAATTGGGCGAGAAACACTTTGTGACCGGCACCTGCAGCTCTTAGAGCCAGCCCAAGCGCTGCTGTTGTTTTACCCTTTCCTTCTCCCGTATAAACGTGCACATAGCTTTTCATATTACCTTTACCTTGTTCAAATAAAATCTCGTATCGATTGCAGTAAATCGACACGAGAATATACCAATTTTGTTCGTTAGAACGAACTCAAAAATCTGCCGAACAATCTACTATGAAATGACCTAAAATCAATAAAATTACAGGTCCTTCAAATTAAAAAAAATTATCTGATTACCCCTCAAGCTCAGCATGTCAAAATGGAGAGGTGTGGGTTGTTCGTTTTACGGGTCTCTGCAGCTATGGACGGCCGCAGAGAAGCCCCCAGGTTTACGACGTCCCGGGAAATGAACAACTCACACCCTGGTTCAGTGGCTTAACATTAGGGGCAATCAAAAAAAATTATTTTATAACAATACGTAGATAGCAGAACTGTTCTTGGGCAGTATTGTTCAGTAGGCACAACCATATCTCTAGTGTAAGGATAATTCTTTATCATACCTCAATTATTTTCCGTAGATCTTCTCTCAGCTCATTCCTCAATTCATCGGCTGTCGGAAACGCACTGCCGGTTAAAGAAAGTTGCAAAAGCCGCTCAAACATCTGAACCAGATAGTCATTTAAGCTATTGTGCACCTTGGTGTTGTCTGGCTTTTCCCAATACACGGGAGACTCCTTTCTTTCCATGTCCCTTAAAACATAATGGCATGCATATTGAGTCAGTTCGGACATCCAGGCAACCGAAGGTTCTTTGAAAGTAACTTCACCTTCAAATTCAAACATGCCGGTCGATCTTAACCTTCCCTCTTTTTTAAAACGCTCGTAACCGGAAGTTCCATGCAGAACAATCTGGCTGTGACTGAGAAGGTTCGCTGTTCGATCAAGACGATCTAACAGTTTGTTATTTTTTAAGAACTGCAAGTTCTCATTAAGATCTGGTACTGTGCTGTCTGGGACAAACATCAAGAAACCAACTTCGGGTTCAATTCCTGCTTCGCGGCAGAGCCTGATCGCCCTTTCACTCAATGCACTTGATGAGTATTTATCAAGATTACCGAGAATTGCCTTGGAGCCACTTTCGATCCCAAGCAGAATGGAATTCAGACCAGAGGCGACAAGTTTTTCTAAAAGCTCCGACGACAGATCATTGGGCCGCGTTTCCATGCCAAAGGTTATTCCTAACGGACGGATAAGATCCATTAACTCTATGACCCGTTCCCTGCCTTTTTCTCCTGGACCAACGAAATTGGGATCTACAAAATAAAAGTCTTTGTAGCCCTGTCCTACAAGTTCTTTAATTTCCGCATATATATGCCTCGGCATCCGACCATTCCATTCTGGACCGTTATTGTAAAAGGAAGGGATGGGGCAAAATTGACAGTGATTATAGCAACCGCGGCTTGCCAGGATGCTGACGGTACCATCTGGTTGACAAGACCTGATCGGTGTCGAAAATCTGTCTGGTTTTTTTACAGGAGAAACCGGCTTTTTCAAGACAGCAGTCCCCTCTTGGCTTCGCACAGCCAGACCAGGAATGGCACTAAGTTCTTTTCCTGCACTTAAGTGTTCTGCTAAAGATGTCAGGGTATCTTCAAATTCACCAATCGCAATGGAATCTATAGCCGTTTCTTGCTCCAGTATAGCTCTCCAGGCCAGGGTTGGAAAGAAACCAAAAAGATTGATATGACCGGTGAAGCCGGACTCTTTGAGATTTACAAAAAAATCGAAAAGAACACGAGTGTGTTCCCAGATATACACGGTGTTGATACAAAGAAGATCCGGGGCCAAATCAAGTATTTCTCGGGTGGTTTTGCTAAAATCCCATAAAGATAAAGTAGTATCCCAAAAAATCACTCCGGTGTCGACTGTTCGCAAGGCTGCCGCTGCATACCCTCCCATCAGGCAAGACCAGAGCGGTGTATTGGCAATATCATTGAAACGCCTTGTGGATCGAATTCTTGGATGCTCAAGGACACAGATTTTCATTGATGACTCGTTATTTTTAATTGCGAGAAGATTCCAGCTCTATGGCAGAGAGCTTCCAGATCATACAGAACATAGGCAGATTTGGCAGGATTGTAATACACAGGATAGACAAGATTTATTTGGGGATCTAAAAGATTGGCTTGAATGAGTTTTTTGGTAAGCGGAGCGCCAGGGTAGAGCCTGACCGTATTAAAGATGACAGCACCAAGGTTTCCCGCCGATTCATGAATATCCAGTATTTTCTCCATCATTTCGGTCGCCTCTTGATGATGGTTATCCTCCTCAAAAGGCAGGTTGACCAGAAAATGACACATGGTCAATATATCCAGATCAGCGGTTATTTTTGAGGCCTTGAGAATATCTTCTTTTGACATTCTTTTATTTAAAATTTTCAACCCCTGCTCGGTAAGTGCATCGCCCGAAAAATAGCAGGCTACAAGCCCTGATTTTTTGGCAAGATCAGCTGATTTTCCCGTAAAACTGTCCTCCCGGAGAAATCCAGTCCAGCTTACGTTCAGTTTTCTGCTAATAAGTTCACTGCAGAGCTCCTCAAAATGATCAACCGGACGATTAACGACACCATCGGTGAAATGGAACAAACCAATTCCATTCTCCTTATAAAGATGTTCCATTTCATCAACTATTCTTTTGGGGTTTCGCAACCTCATCCGATTCCCGCCCAGACGAGGATAGACACAATAACCGCAATTTAAATCACAGCCTCTTTTACCTTCAATCCCCATGGCGGCTACATATTTATTTTGCTTTATATAATCGTCTGGACAAAAATATTGATAAGCAGGCTGGGGCAGCAGGTCTAAATCAAGTGGTTTTTCGGCCGGATTCTGAACTATCTCGCCATCGTTGCGCCAGATCAGATTTGGCACCAGAAGCGGTTGTTCCATAGAGTCCAGCAATAGTTCTATAACTGCTTCGCTCTCACCAAGAAGCCCGAGGTCTATTTCTGGAACCAACTCCATTAATTGCCTGGGAAACAGCGAAAAACCTGGCCCTCCAGCAATGATTTTAGTATGGGGCAGCAACTCCCTGATCATTCTGCCTGCAGTTTTGAGAGATGATATATAAGATGACTGGATACCGGCCAGTGGATCTACATTGCGAAAAGAAAGCGCAACCAAATTGGGTTCCATGTCCTGCAATTTCTCTTTAAAATCCACCCACGGATCACTGGCTATATTCATATCCAGAGTTGCCTTTGAGTGATGGTCAGGCGTCTGGGCTACCAATCGCGACAGGCCAAGTGGATAAACAATTTCTTTTGCGCCCAAATGGGAAGTAGGCAGCTGGATAAAAAGTATTTTCATAGGGTTACTCAAGCATTAACAGGCCAATATATTTGACGTATTGCACCTTTTCCCTGACGGGTACAAGGGTGAAGCCGGCCTGGATCGCTGTTTCATACACATCAATCCCTGATGCTTCCATTGAGGGTCGGGCCTTGCCGGGAAAGCGGCAATCACCCTCTTCCGGACATTTGTCGCAGACTGGGCAATGTCCGGCAGTGAAGGCAAATGCTTTGTAAAATCCAGCTAAAAATGCCTTCTTCTCCAAGGCGAGAAGTCTCTCGTGAAATTCTCTTCCGGGCGGCATACCTTCAACCAGAACACCCCAAGAATAGGAATCGATTAATTTCCTGGTTGCCTCATTGTCCATGACATTTGGTGGACATTGGAGACCTTTGCCATATCGGTCACAGCCGTATTGACATTTGATTCTCACCCAGGGGCCTGTTATAACCTGAGCAGCCTGTAAAACCGTGGCCCGGTTGAACCCCTCCTGTATGGCAAGATAGGGCCATTCCTCATACAGCTTTGAACGACAAGAAGAAAAAACCGGTATCTCCGTTTTTTTCTGAACTGAAACGATTACTGAAGAGTCCGAGTCCAAATCACGGGTCTGAATCTGTGCCATACCGGCATTCTCCAGCCAGTTGATGATCTCAGAACTGTTGTGGCATTTGCCATTAAAGGTGTTTAACATCATCGCCAGATCATAAAGAGGCCCCTTAGATGGCGTTATCCCCAGCCGATCAGGAAAATAATCATGAATAAGGATCATGCCTTTGGGAGAGAGCAAAGATACGGCTTTATGAAGCAGTTTTTCCGCCTCATCATGACCGTAGGCATGAAGAAAATTACTCAACACGATGAGCCCGTATTTTTTGCTGCCGGTATAATGACGAAAATCACCTTCAATGGTTTTAATTCCATACCAGTCAGCATCATTGGTATAAATCTCTCTGGCCGCTTTTAACACCTCCTCAAGTTCCAACAGGTGGTCAGTGCACTCAGGCATGGTTCCGCCTTTGATATGTTCACCCTGCGATCTGAGGAGGGCGCGACCTAGAGAGCCTGCGCCCCCTCCCACATCAAGGATGGGCGGCTGCCAGGCAGATGGGTTCAGTATCCTGACAATATCTTTGGCCTTTTGTACAAGCAGCTGGTCCATCGCGCAGACATAGTTAAAGATCCTCTTATCATAGTTTTGGTCGGCTGGAAAAGAACAGCTACGGCTACGATTATCTAGAGAAACTTTTTCGGTAAGTTTCTGCCAGCCAGCTTGCATATAATGCCGATACAGCAGAAAATTTCCCATATAAGAAGGACTTTCCCTGGTGAGGTAAAGAGTAGTGATCTGGGAGTTGGACCAGCGCCCCTCTGTTTTCATGACAAGTTCCATCCTTTCGAGGGCGGTCAGTAGGCGAGTCAATTCATCAACCTTACAGGACGACAAATCGGCGAGTTCCGCAGTGGTAGGATACGCCTGTAAAATACAATCAAAAAGGCCAAGTTCTATGGCGCTAAAGAGCACTTGTGAGAACCAGTATGCGGTTGACAAGTCCTCCAGAAACTGAAAAGAGGTTTGGCCCAGGTCGGCATTCAGAAAGGGGAGTTTATACATGTATTTTATACGCTTGCAGACAAGTTAGTTTACTGACATCTTGCCGGAGTATTTCCTTCAGTCACATACCGGATATTTTTATCGATCGCTACTTATTCGATGGCTAAATGGCTTTTAAAGGTCTCGCCATTTCTCCTGTGATCTACAATCGGAGTCATAAAACATATAATACTGTACATCTCTGATATAGGAACCAATAAAATTCAGTAATACACAGTTAGCTCTATGTGTGTGTGAAAAGTAACCTGGTGGCAATGAACGCTAAAAGTTGATCAACATCTTAGTTATAACCTTTTGCGAATGTTTACATCGGACAATGAGTTTACATAAAGCTCTGCAAGAAGATCATCGGCCTGGAAATCTGATATTTGTAACCCTTGACCGAACAGGTATGCCGGACGAAGGATTTCAAGCACAACATTTACTGAATCAAAGATCGCAGGATGCGATATCGTTCTATTAAAGAAATAGTCTTTTGGACGATTTACATAATTACAAACTTTCATATAGTAAGTGTAAATTACACTTGGGTATGAAATTAAACGATTGTATGAGATAAATGGGTTTAGGATAGAAAAAGACACAGAATCGGTTGCTGTGGGAATCTGCAGACCTGAAAGCCAGGTGTCGTTCCAGCCCAAAGTGTGGAAGGATATCTCAATGATCTTTTCGTTCTCTGGTCATAGAGAGAATACCCCTTTATTCTAAACACCACCAACTCCTCTGGAATCCGACAGAGGATCCCGTTCACTTTAGGTCTAATAATATCTCCGAGAGTCTTGCCAACTCTTCCTTTTAAAAAAGACATAAGTTGAACGGGATCCTCTGTCGGGTACTGGTCACGTTGTTTACTTTGCCCATTCCAAAATCGGCTATAACCAGTTTACATAAGCATTAAAATATCCTGACTGTTTATTGTATTTTGCCTCTATCTACTCAGGGTTTCATCTCTCTACCCTGTCCATATCTGAATTTGATCAGCATATTAGCAAAGCCCTGGCAGCCAGCCATGAAAAGTATTCCTTTCCACAGAACCGTTCACAGCAGGTCCTGCGAACGATAGCTGTGAGTGTTGGACTTGTTCCCAGCAGATTGACATTGTGATGAATTGAAATAAAATTTGATATCTGGGCAGCCGGTGTTACCTAAATGAGGAAGTCACTAAAAAATGATTTATAATGGTTGAGTAAGACAAGCCGGCATGCAATGAATAATCACTTGATAAAACAATAAATATTCCTTATCTATAGTAGGAACAGTCTATGCTCTACTGTTGCTGTGCCCCCCACAATAAACACCATTGTGCAGACTCTGTATTGATTTTAGTATCTGGTTTTGGACAGAACGTGAGGTAGGGCAAATGAGCTGTTTCCGGAAAGGAACCGCTGAAGAGCGAAACAACACGAAAAATGACAGGTGGAAATGAACATCAACTGGCATGAAAAATTTGCTCGTAAGGGGCATGAATTATTTCTATCAGAACTGCCGATAGCCCTCCATTGTCATCACTACAATTTGAATCTACAAAAAACTCTTGAGACTTCTCTTGGCAGTGATGGGGCTCTGCTCCTTTACCAGGCCTCTGAGGAATCAAGCTATGTGAGTTTTACCTCCTTTATCATGCAGCATCCTAAAATCACCACGATTAAATCGAAACTCGAAATTGCCTCAACCAGTTATCAATACTGTGGACTTGGAATTATAAATTTCAAAGAGATTGGGCCCAATGGTGGCAGAGTGGTCAGCCCCCACAGCCACCACGTCACTGGCTGGTTAGCCAAATTCGGCAGAAGAGATACTCCTGGCTGTTTTTTCTCTAGAGGTTGGATTGCCGGTGTTCTCGCAGTGATTTATAATAAACATATTGGCTATTATGTGGTTGATGAACTTGAATGCAAAATGACTGTCGCCAGGGAATGCGTTTTTGAGGTGACAATAGCATGAACAAACAAAGATGTTGAAAACATTCTATATTGCTTACGGTCTTAGAACTCATCTCGTCCTTCTGTTCTTGAGAGATTCATGAAAAATAGCAGGAATATCAATGGCCATTGATACAGATAAGATTATACATGCCGTAATGCAGGGCAGCAGAATCCGTGAGGAAAAGGGTATTATTCCTCTGTTTGGGGTTTATTTGTCCATGATATCCGTACAGTACTACAACAGAATCTCTTTTGGCTTTGAAAAGAGGGCTGAAAATCGCAAATACGCTCAGAAACTGCTTGTCGAAGCTGGGCAGGAATGTGGTTACACGACTTTTCAGGGAATTAGAAATTCCTGGGAGTGGGACGAGGTGGTCAAGCCAATGATTGAAACCGTTGAAGACCAGATTCATTGTTTTGTCTCCATTGCCATAGCTTTTGGCTGGGGAGATTTAGTAGTGCAAGAGGTTGTTCCTGAAAAAAAGCTGGTAATCCATGCCAATGACTCATACGAGGCAAAGGGTTATTTGGATGCCTATGGCAAGGCAGACGCTTGTAAATGTTACATGCTAAGAGGTGTTACTGCCGCCCTTATGGACCTGGTGTATGGAGATGGTTATCCGGACGGTTGCTTTCAATATGCTGCCGTGGAGAGGCAATGTCAGGCCAAAGGAGACCCCTGCTGTGAATTTATTGCACGAAAAGCAGTCAGATAATCCATGCCTCAAGGAGGATCAATCTTGCAGGGAGTTCTTTAAATGCGTCAGGATTCTTTGTAGTGCTCATGGCAATACCGATCTGGACTGTTGGCTGGTTCCCCAAACCCACTGCTGCAACTTTATTGCTGATGATTTTTTCGAAAAACTAGCAACTTGTCTTTCCTGTGATTATTTCAAGATAAAGGGCAACCTGCACCCCAAAGGGCTCAATTTTTTTATTGCCGATCAACTCCGAAAGTTCAACACCAAAGCGTTTGAAAGACAATTCCAGAAAGAAGAAAGTTTTGTTGAAATTTTAAATAGGATCCCAGATGGCGTATTCACTTTTGATAAGGATTGGCGTATAAATTATTTCAACCCCGCAGCAGAGCATATTACTGGTTTTTACGTCGAAGATGCTGTTGGTATGTATTGTGACGATGTCTTTAAGATTACCGGTGCTGGGACAGGAAATGCTCTTAGGCAGGCGATTAATGATGGTGTTGATGTCCATAATCGAGAGTATGAAATCGTCAATATCGACGGCAAGAGAAAATCGGTAATTTGCTCTACCACTGCCTTTAGAAATGGCCAGGGCGAAGTCACTGGCGGGGTCGAAATATTTAAAGATATTACTGAATTAATCAATCTGCAAGAGGAGCTTCTTAAACGGGAAAAGAAGTACCGTCGTATTTTTGAAGGCGGTCATGACATGATCTATATCTCCACCCCGGAAGGCAAGATTCTTGATGTCAACAATGCCGGAGTGGAGATGCTGGGATTTTCGAGTAAAGAAGAGATGCTGTCCCTTGATTCTGCCACGGAGTTTTATGCAAATCCTTTGGATCGGAACAGAATGGTAGCTCTTCTCCACCGGGATGGCAGTGTAAAAGACATGGAGTTTAATTTTATCAAAGCAGACGGTAAACCTGTTCATGTTCTTTTGTCCAGCCGTAGCTATGAAGATCCAAAAACGGGAGAAGTCCAGTACGAAGGAATAATAAAAGACATTACCAAACGAAAAGAAATCGAAGAATTAGTCCAGAAACGAAATCGAGAACTCTCAATTATCAACTCTATTGCCGTGGCGATAAACTATACCATGGAACTGGATAGTTTATTGAAAGTCACCCTAGGACGTGTTTTAAGTGTGCTTTCGCTTGCCCAGGGGGGCATATTCTTAATCGACAGGACAGATAAAAAAACTATTCTGGGAGCGGCTGTAGGCTTACCTCAAGTTGAAAAAGGGAAGCCTGTTGAATTAATTTTCAAAGATTTATTATTGCGGGATTACCTCATTGAAGGAGCTCCCAAGCTCATGCCTGAGGCTTCATTCCCATATTTCCAAGCCTCCTATAACATCAACGATGATCTTTTGCCTCTATGTCTTTCCTGCCATCTTATTATTTCAAAAGGTAAGCCGGTTGGTTTCTTCGGCTTTGCTCTTCCATCTGACAAAAAAATGGATTATCAAGAAATTCACCTCCTCGGCTCCCTTGGTAATTTTCTGGGTAATGCTATTGAAAATGTCCAAATGATAGAAACGATACGGCAGAACAGACAAGATCTTCGGAGGCTTACTGAAAAATTATTTCAAAGCCAGGAAGACGAGAGAAGGCGCATTGCAATGGAACTCCACGACGAAGCGGGGCAATCGCTAACTGCAGTGAAATTAGGTCTGGATAACCTGGAACAGAAAATTTCCGATAAAGATGTTGGTGTAAAAAGTATTTTATCAGATACCCGTAAGATGCTGGTGCAGACTTCTTCTGAAATCCGCCGTCTGGCTTATAATTTACACCCGACATTACTGACTGATTTAGGACTTGAACCTGCCCTGAAGCTCTATTTCAAAGATATTGCAACCCACTCCGGTTTAGATATTGACTTTCAAATGGTAGGTTTTGGTGGCCGCCTAGAAAAAAATTTGGAGACATCTCTTTACCGGTTTAGCCAGGAAGCTATGACTAATACCCTGAAGCACTCGGGAGCTGAGTTATTTAAGCTGAAAATTATCAAGAGTTTTCCTAAGCTTATTTTTATCGCCGAAGATGACGGGGTTGGCTTTGATGAAAAACTAGTCTGTGAGGACAAAAGAAGTCTGGGCTTGCTCGGCATGCGCGAAAGAGCCCAGCTGCTAGGCGGGACTTTTAATGTGAGAGGACGCCCGGGCCAGGGGGCTCGAATTCGAATAGAAATTAAAATGCCTGCAGATTATGAGACTTTTACCAAAGGGTTATAACAGACAATGGGAGAAAAAATCAGGATATTGCTAGCAGACGATCATACCATTGTGCGCCAGGGCATGGCACAACTGCTGGAACAACAGCCCGATATACAGGTAGTCGGAGAAGCGAACAATGGCAACGTAGCAGTAAAGATGGCAACTGAGTTAAACCCGGATATTGTTATACTGGACGTTGCCATGCCGCTTTTGAATGGTATTGAGGCTGCCAAAAGAATACGTAAGGAGTTGCCGGACTGCAGGATTTTAATTTTATCGATGTACTCACATGAACACTATATCCATAATTTAATAGAAGCAGGTGTGTCGGGCTACCTTCTCAAGGATTCAAGTGGGGTTGAAATTGTGAAGGCAATTCGGGCCGCTATGAATAATGAGATAGTTATGAGTCCCTCGATCTCAAAAATAATTGAAGCATCACTGCTGTCACCTTATAAAAACCTCTCCAAAGAAGGCCGTTACAAAAATTTATCCAACAGAGAAAGAGAAGTTTTTCAGTTAATCGCCGAAGGTTTTTCAACAAAGCAGATTGCAGAAATGTTGTTTATCAGTACCAGCACCGTAAAATCTCACAGGACAAAAATCATGGAGAAACTGGGAATTGATTCACCGACCCATCTTGTTCGCATTGCCATTAATCTTGGGCTGGTGGACCCGGAAATTTAATTCTTTTCGTTCCGAATAGATATTCATACAGGAGTTTAAGAGTTAAATAACTAAAAATCCCCCAAAGCCATACGCATCAAGGTTTTAGGTCTTCACTGGGCGTAAGCCCCCATCGCTGCCGACTTGGTATCCAAGGGCATTTAAGACTTCGGATTGGGTCTCACTGGGTGATTCCGGATGGCGCTCAGGTTTTCGTGTCCCTTTCCTTAGTGATAAAACTGAGTGCAGCCGCTGCATGTCCGTCATGACGTCATTTGCCGTACGCTGAATATCTTTTTTGGCGAGTCGATTTTCAAGCATTCGCAGATAGGTCATGGCGACTACGCAAGTGAACAGATAAAGCCGGATCTTGCTATCGGTCCAATGACGGACCGGACGGGCGCCAACTAAATCGTCATTATTACTCAGGTGGAATTGATCTTCCACCTGCCAGCGATCAAGACTGGCTTGCACGATTTCCGCAGTTGTCCAATCCCTATTGTCGATGATGATGTTCTTGCCGAACAGTGCTTGAGCTTAAATTTGTAGGGATCTTTTCTGAAGCTCATGGAAAGACCTTTTCCCGATTGATCAAAGCTCAGCACGAAAAGGTCAGACGAGACGTGCAGTCTTTCGCAAAGTCGCAGATACCGCTCCCTTATCGTATCGGCGTTGCACCAATGAGGCGCTCCTTCCCGCACTTTGGCGCGCATTGTGAGCATCTCCTGGCGAATCGTCTCAAGTTTGCTCTCAAAGTTGTACTGTTTCTTGCGGGCGGTTCGAGGATTATAGGTTACCACAACCGCACGTTCCTTCCCCCAGTACTCGCCTATGGTGCGAAACGCTCTTAGACAGTCCTCGCGACGATCCTCCCGTATCAACCGTTCGTTCTTGGTCAGGTCGACAATATCGAAACGATCTAGTGGCGTGGCGGCAAGGTCCTGAGCGAAGTACGTTGAATACGTGGTGATGAAGTGGACCCTGGAATGCTCGTCTATCCAGAAAAAATTACCTTCCGCATTCATGCCCTTATCGATGACGACAGTGAGGCGTTCCTTGGTATCCGGGATCATCAACGGGGCAACCCCAGCGGTGACTGGAATCGGTGGAATCGGGGTCGGACCACGATATATGTTCGAATTGATAATGTAATATCGCTAGAAAGTGGTAGCTTTTGTTCTTAGAAGGTCCTTTTTGGTAGAAAAAAGGTAACCTTAAGGAAAGTGTTTGTATCAATCCCCCTTTAAGTCAAGAGACTCATTTTCATGGCACAAGCGAATAGGCACTATATTCCTGGCTGTGTTTGGCATATCACCCATAGATGTCATAAACAGGAATTTCTTCTTAAGTTTGAAAAAGATAGATTGCGTTGGCGATATTAACTTTTCGAAGCAAAAAAGAGATATGGCCTTCATGTGCTCAATTACATTGCTACTTCAAATCACATTCATATGCTCGTCGTTGATACCGGTGAGGATCCCCCAAAGCCTTCAGCCGATAGCCGGCAGGACCGCTCAAGAGTACAATATTCATAAAAACAGAAAGGGTGCATTCTGAGAAGATAGATATCATGCAACAGCAGTTCAGACTGATGAGTATTTGGTAAAATGTCTTGTCTATATCGATCTCAATATGGTCAGGGCTGGCGTGGTTCGACATCCATCGGCATATGGCATAAGCGGATACAACGAAATCCAGAGACCACCCAAACGGTATTCTATTATTAACCAGCAAGCCCTTAATAATCTTTTTTACACCCCGGACGAAAATGATTTTCGTCAAATGCATCGAGGGTGGGTGGATCATGAGCTAAAGAACGATGCGTTCAAAAGACAATCATTCTGGAGTGAGTCAGTTGCTGTCGGTGATGAGCGGTTTATACAAAATATTCAGAAAGAGCTTTCAGGTAGAATACCCGGCCATTCAATTGTATCTGAAAACGGGACAACCTCATTACGAGAACCTCAATCGTCTTACAGCACTCTGTTTGGGAGGCAAACAGGCCTTTTAAGCACGAGAAACTCCTATTCACTGAACTTAAGTGACTAGAATAATATGTATTATCATGGTCCGACCCCATACCCCACACCCCACCACACCCCAATACTTCATGCATGAACCTCCTGCCCCCTCTTATAACGGGTTTCAGTTCATGCGACAACTTCCCTGACACTGGGGGGACAAGGGGTCGGAGGTTCAAATCCTCTCATCCCGACCATTATTTTATCTTTGATTTCAAAAACGCGATCAGATATTGAGGTGAATTTGTGCTATACACAAATTCACCTTTTTTTTTTTGAAGTCTTTCATGCTACACTATAGCTGCAGTTGCAATCAAAAACAGAGCAGTGTTTATGGTAGACTGCTCCAGATCTTCACTTTCCAGGAGGCTGATTAAATGTTTGTAATTATACAACGATTACTCTTAGCAACGCTCGTTCTACTCACGCTTTCATCATGCTCGAACTCTGACGATCAAAAAGAAAAAGGCCGCATCGAACAAACCACAGACCAAATTGCAAACGAAATTGAAACCAGTATCAAAACTCCGCTTGAGAAAGCTGAGTTAGCAAAAGACATTGCAAATAAATACAATGACAAGATTAAGGATATGACGGACAAGCAATGACCCACCCCTTTTTGCCCCCTCATTCAGAACAAACAACATTTATATAGCCCAGCGTGTTTATTTTTTTACACCAGCTCTTCTCTGACAGCCATCGTTTCATCTGGCACTTCTGTTGGACTATCTTGCCCCCGATTGAGGAGTTGCTACGGGTTACCGGGAGGCGGTCTCCTGTAGTCGTACACGGTCCATAGACGATCAACCAAAAAATTACGCTTGCATTATCCTTCTGAAAACTAGAAAATTACATTGTATGAGCACCAGATAGAGCTCAACAAGTTGACCTGCGGTCGTTGTCGGGTGTGATAACACCGTCGTCTATATGTGTACCAAAATCTACAATCATTTCAAGGGAGCACAAATAAATGCCTGTTATTTCGATTAAATTAAAGGGGAAAAAGATCGAAGAACATTCACTGATCGTAGGATTGGGATGTAACATTGGACGCAAAAAAGCAAATGATATCGTTATAGATAATTTAGCAGTTTCAGGATTCCATGCCCAGATCGACTCAGTCTCCAATACCTTTGTGCTGAGAGATTTAGACAGCACCAACGGCACTTTTGTAAATGATAAAAAAATCACCCTGCACAACCTCAAGCACAACGACTCAATCCTCATTGGAAAACACGAGCTGATATTTGATTGCTCAGACCTGATAAGCAGGCCAGAAAATGAAGGGGAAATCCTTGATGAAAAAACCAGAATGTTAAATACAGATGATTTAAGGGAAATAGCAGGATGGACAAAGAATAATTCTGCCTATGATTGGTATGAAAAGTCCAATAATCCGGCGGCTGATACGAAAAAAAATACTTCTTTTTTCTCAAGAATCTGTCATAAGATTTTTGGGTAGATTTACCGGTGAAAAACCAACAGAATATGCATTTTGAGGCAGGTAAGCACCCAAAAAACTATTTTACATCAATGACAGTCTGGACGTTCTTCTGCAACATTTTAAGAAAAATTCCCGGTTTGCTGAGGGAAAGATCTTGCTGCAGGGCAAGTAGTCGTTCATGGTCGGGTTGAACCGCCAACCCTTTTTTTACAAACTCACGGGCATTGACCAGTTTTAAATTACGATACGAGGTATCGGCGAGATCGGCATATTTATCCGCTATTCTTCTCATACCCTGTCGTACAAATGCGCTCTCTTGATCTAATTTCCGGATGTCCTGGTAATATTTATACGCACAATCCGTTGGGGGGGATGTCAGATTATTGTCTTCGATGGACTGTTGCGCTTTCTGGACCAATTCATCAATCAATATCCTTTTTTCCTTCTCGGCTCTGGTACTGAGATTCCATAGCAGAATACTATTGGGGTTCACCTCCAATCCTTTTTGAATATTTTTCTGGGCTTCAATTATCCTTTTCTGCTCGAGATCTCTTTTTGCATACCCAGCGTATTTATTGCTGATTTGCCGCATTCCTTCCCGTGCAGCCTCATTTTCCGGAGCAAGATCGAGAACCTGTTTATAATAAGCATAGGCAGAATCGCCCTTGGGTACGGTAAGACGCTTATATCTAAAAGCTGTATCGGCTTTATCCAGAAGCACATTGATTTCACGCTGCAGGGAGGAGATTTTCTTCTCCTGCTCCTGCTTGATCACAAGAATTTCTTGGGCTTGTTGCGATACATCCTGGGGGGGAATCTCTAAAACCGTTTTACTTTCCTGCAATACGGTGATTTTGTCTTCCTGACCGGTTGCAACACTACGCTCAACTACTGTTGAGGATTGATTTAAATATATGAATATCCCTATGATGCAAGCTGTAAAACCAGCAACAATCATCCATCGCACCGTAGGCAGCGAGAATGAAAAAATCTTATGAAAAAATGACCCTGATGAGCCGATTGGCACATGAGCCGTATCTACAACCTGGGTTCCTTCGTCTTTAACTATGACAGCCGTTTGCTCTGCATCCTTGTCAAGAAATGCCATACTCTGTTTGGCATAATGGAATCCGGATTTTCCTCCACGACGCACTTCATCCGACCGTTCAATTGTAGTTACCAGTTTTTTCTTTTCATTTTCAAACTGTTGTTCGAACAGATCCAGAATATATTTTTGTAAATTCTCGGTCTTAGGTCTTCGCCTCATTGCGTAAAAACAATTCTCGATCACCTCAAGCATCTCTGCACAAGTCTGATATCTCTTGGTTCTCTCTTTTTGCAATGCCTTATTGACAATTTCGTATATTTCGGGAAACAGACCAGGTCTTGCGCTTTCTATTTTTTCATAATCGACCTGCATGCATTTTCTTACCAGCGACGCAGTATCTCCCTTAAACATACGTTGACCGCTGAGCATTTCATACAGCAGAATGCCGATGGAAAATATATCCGAGCGCAGGTCAACCTCTTGCTCACCAAGCTGCTCCGGTGACATGTAGGAGATTTTTCCCTTTACAACTCCGGCTCCTGTTCTATTATCGTATAACTCTGCTTTGGCTATGCCAAAATCGATTATTTTCACTTTGCCGTCATAGGTAACAAACACATTATGAGGACTGAGATCTCTGTGAATAATATTCAGCGGCTGTTGTTGAAAGTCCTTCAGGAAATGGGCATATTGCATGCCTTCACAAATCTTCGCGGCGATAAGCAGACTGTTTTCAACCCCTAATGGCTTCCCGGTTTCCTGCGACCGCTGTATGATGGAATATAAATCTTTGCCGAAAAGATACTCCATGGCGATAAAATAACTTCCATCCAATTCCCCAAAATCGTAGATGTGAACAATGTTTTCATGCTGCAATAGCGCTGCGAGCCTCGCTTCACCTATGAAATTTTCTACGATAACAGGATCTTGAGCCGCATCAGGGAGTAATCTCTTCAGAACAACGATTTTTTCAAATCCCTTCTGACCCGAAAGTTTACACCTGTAAACTTCAGCCATTCCACCCACCCCAATGAGGTTGAGAAAGTCATATTTATTCCCTAATTGTGATGGGTTGGTGTCACTCATTATACGTCCATGGAATTTTCAGCACTGAAATACCTGCCGATAAGAGTCGTACAGGATTCAACATACTATTCTATCGCAATTTCTTTGATTTTCTAAAGTAACTTTTATTTTATTGTAAAACATTACTTTCAAGTCGAGTGTCGACCCTTGCATTTCAGCAGATTCATTATACACGAAAAGCACAAATTTATTCCAGAATTCCAATGAATACCCGCTTCAGATCAGAAAGGATATCGTCCGGTTCCCCTATTACTACACCGCCAATTTTTACTGAAAAACAGATACACCCTGTTTTTTTTTACCATTTTTCTTCCCAGCCTTTAATATGAGTCCATGAATTTTTTGGCACATCTCTATCTATCAGGCGATTCCGATCAGGTGATACTGGGCAATTTCATTGCTGACTTCGTTAAGGGAAATGCAGCAGAGTACTATCAAAAAGAGATTTTTCAAGGAATTCTGTTACACCGGGAAATTGACTTTTTCACGGACCGTCACCCACAGGTAGCAAAAAGTAAGCAACGGCTTTGGCGCAAACACAGACATTATTCGTCTGTCATTGTCGATATTTTCTACGACCATTTTCTGGCAAAGAACTGGCATGATTACAGCCGCTCCCAGTTGGAAGATTTTGCCCGCCATGTCTATTCTACCCTCCAACGTTGCGATGATTTGCTTCCAGATAGAGCAAAGCAACTGCTTCCGCATATGGTAGCTGACAATTGGCTTGTCAATTACGGCAAGCTGGAGGGAATCAACAGGGCAATGCAAGGCATGGCAAAACGAGCTTCCTTCCGGACTGAAATGGCAAGTGCTCTAAAAGACCTGCAGAAGGACTACCAAAAATTTGGCAATGACTTCAGAATTTTCTTTCCTGATCTTGTAGCACATTCCAGTGAGTATCTCAGCAAACTAAGAGACACAAGTACGCATCATCAAGAGTAGAACCTTGTCAATGTCGCTTTTTTGGTACCGGCCAGAATTGATGACGTCGTAAAAACTGCACAAAGGGTGTGCTTAAATTTTATCTACATGACCCTGGCAAGCGCAAAGCAGGTGCAGGCTCCGGATCTTCCCGCCAATGTTCCATCTTTATATGTGAGATATCTCTTTTGCATGTCTTCCGGCGTGAGATGTTCGGTGAGGGCGTATCGCCGCTCTAAAAGAAAGGATTCAATTCGTTGCCTGTCGATGCTAAACTGCATAGGCTCGCCAGGAGAGCTGGTTTTCATGAATTCGTGCAGCTCCCTCACGCCATATGCCTCATCGCTGCCGGGAAAAGTGCTGTAGTAGTCAAAGCAGACGGTGCTGCCGGGTGGTGATATTTCCCGAATGAAACACAGCGTATCATCAATTGTTTCAGCCGGCAGGTAGTAGGTTACTCCTTCCCAGACATAGAGCGTGTTCTGTCCCTGTTGAAAGCCTGCCGTTACAAGTGCATCCTTCAAGGTATTCCTGGTGAAGTCGATCGGAATATAGGTGAGGCAATCCGGAACGGCGATGCCTGCCCGCTCGAGCATCACCTTTTTACGTTCCTGGGTGAGCGGTGCATCAAGTTCGAAGAGGCGGGTGTCTTTGATCGAAGAGGCAAAACGATAAGGTCGTGAATCATAGCCGGCCCCGAGAAAAACGATTTGAGGAATATTTTCACCCAGCGCTTTTTCGACCAAACCGTCAAACCAGGCCGTCCGGGCGAGAAGGCCATAGTACATGCCGGGAGGGAGATACTTCGTTACAAACCATTCTCTTTTGGCCTTATCTTCGAGGTTTACATTCGCCCCATCCGAAACAAAGACCCTGGCCAGGTAATCACGCCCTCTGATCTCTTCCTTTTCCTCGAGTGTTGCAAGGTAGCGCAGGGCTGCGACGCCCCGTGCAGTATCCGACGGTTTCTGTTCCACGGTTTTCTCGGATGCGCTGACCTCGCTTATGATACCTATCACATTGCCGAACGGATCTTTTACTGTTGCCGATCTCTTGCCGGCCATAGTTGTCGGCTCGGCCTGAGGAGTTGCTCCAAGAGCGCATAATTGCTGATAGGATGCAATGGCATCGTCGACGGTCCAGTAGATGATTGTTCCGCCCTTTTGGGGTGACGAACTCTCGTGCGTCGCAAGACTGAGGACAGTGCTGCCAAGATGGAAACCTACACCTAAAGGCGAATCGAACACCGGCTTTTTCCCCAGGACCTGCTGATACCATTCTTTCGCCTTTTCCAGATCCGATACACCGTATACTATCCTTCCCGGACTTTTGAACATGTAAACCTCCCATCCTGATGGACTCGTAAAAACCTTTAACAAAGGGATGGCTAAGTAGATAAGCGCAGACTTCGATAAACTTCAGGAGGTGAAGATTGCTATGCCCTTTGGGCAGTTTTTACGACGCCATTATAAATGATATCTTTGAAATTGATCTGCAGGCGTAACGTCGTTATATCGCCAAGGTGTCATACCCTAACTCTTTTTAGCCCTGCTCGCAACCGTTCGAGACCGTCACTGCAAAGTCCGTTAGTAGACAAAGCAGGATTGCTGCGGTAAATGGAACACCCTGCCAGGAGGGAACCGGTCAATTTGAAAAATTGCGGAGAACTCCTTCCATGGGTATCATGTATGGTTACAATACGGAAAACGGTTTGACCGAATTTTTTACCGAAGGGACGGGGACGAAATACCTGCTCACCATGCCATTGAAAGAAAGAGGACAAAAATGTTTCCTCGAATTTACTGTATTCCAGCAACAAGGGCACCAATAGTGGCTGTTTTCCGACGGGGGCCGACCGATTGGTCCCATGTGGGCCGCTGGAATCTCAGCGAGAAACGATACGAGGCCGGCGGGTGGCTTAAAGGTCGAATTTTTCCACGCCGGTCCGACCTTTCCCCTGACGGTCGATTCCTCTGTTATTTTGCCCACAAACCAAACGCCAACTGGAAATACGGTGAAACATACGTAGCTTTGTCCAAGCTGCCCTGGCTCACAGCACTCCACGCCTTTGGAACGTGTGGTACCTGGACGCGGGGCTTTTATTTCACTGAAGATCAAAAAACGGCAATTCCCGGCAACGTTACACTCCCAGTCCCCTATGGATTGCGCCCTACCCCCTTAATTCAATTCGCCGGCGAACGGCTCCGCAGCTGGCAGGAGGCTCTGGACTCACCCCAACGGGTTCCCGGGGATACCTGGGATGAACGACGTAACGCTCGTATCCGGAAGCGGCAACCCGGAGGTGATTGTCTGCTCTGTCAGGAAAGCGTAGGATGGGCTGGAAGCGAATTTGGTGTTGATCAGGCGGTTGATGGTCTGCGTATTCACTACTGGCTGGAAACAGATAACGGGATTCAACTGCTGGATCACCTCCAATGGGCAGATTGGGACAGCCAAGGCCGATTGCTGGCGGCCACACGCAGCGGAAATTTGCAGATCTGTCTTTTGGATGGGGATGGATTTGAGATACTTTTTGAGGAAGATCTCTCTCTTTTGGAACCAGATCCTGTTGCCGCACCGACATGGGCCCGGCAATGGTGAAACTGTAATTTTCTCCTTGCAGCGTCGCTGTTCGGACTTTTCACTGGTTGTAATAAACGCCTTAAGAGACAAGAACTGGATATCTTTTTCAATTTTATATAGGATATTGCACAGTTGCAGTTGCAGTTGCAGTTGACGATATTTATCTGATCAATCGAATATCATCTCGATAAAATAGTGAAGACACCGCACGTTATAAAAGAATATCGAAATTCAAAGATTGATGGATCTTGCATGTTGCTGTAAACCTGAAACTGATATAGATACCGACTTCCTTTCCATTTTATCCGGATTTGCCTTGCAGATTAGAAAAAATGCCAGGGATATGGGTACAAGAAACTCATCTTTACAAAAACAAAAGAAAACTATTCCAAAAAACTGACAAACTCGTAAAAAACTTTAACAAAGGGATGGCTAAGTAGAAAAGCGCAGACTTCGAAAAATTTCGGAAGGTGAAGATTTCTATGCCCTTTGGGTAGTTTTTACGACGCCATCAAAACTCATAATTCCTATGGACAACAAGCCGGCTCTTCTTGCAAGCGACCATAAAGCGCTGCATTTTCCTGTAAATATTTTCCTGATCATTTTCTTTGTATCGATAGTAATGATCTGCGCCGTGGCATACAGCTTTCATCTTGGCTATAAGATGAGTGCCAACTTCTCTCCCCTGATTGATGCATCAATGGAGATACAATTAGAGGCAACCACAGGTCATCTCTGGTTTGAAGAAATGATCAGTGGTGATCAAAGTATTACCCTCAATGAGGTGATGGAACATATCGATCATGCGATCTGGTATGCAACAGTGATGCTGGATGGTGGAGAAAATCCGGATGGAGTACACGTACCACTGGCCGACCCGGGAATGCGAAAAAATATCGAGGAAGTTATTACGAAAATCAATACGTTCAAAGATATTACCATACAGAGATATGAAACGATTCAAACTTCGGGCGTCGGCACAGCCATTGACCAGCGCTACGATGCGATTTTTGAAAGTTTCCGGAAACAGGCCGATCTCGTTGAAAATCAACTGGAACATACCATTGCATCCGATCTAAAAAAATATCGATCACTCCAGTTCTTTTTGATTGTTGCTTTAATTGCGTCGGCTGCTTTTCTTCTCATTATCTTCTACAGCTACGAGAAGCAACGGGCGAGATATCTGGCAACAATCAGGGAAGCCCACGATCAGGTCAAGATTTTAAGTGGTTTTCTGCCCATCTGCGCTTCCTGTAAAAAAATCAGGGACGATCAAGGATACTGGAACCAAATAGAAGCCTATATAGTTGATCACTCGGAAGCAGAATTCAGCCACGGTATTTGTCCGGACTGTTCACAGGAACTCTATCCGGAGATCTATCCGAAATTCACAATCTAGACCAGATCGGGAGGAAAAAGGGTCGACGAAGAATTCATCTTTGATTTGTCCAAAAATCTATCTAACGCGGCTCAATCTCAATATCCTCTTTCTTACCCACCAGTGAACGCAGAACGTCCCAAGCACCCCACAGCCTAAAATAATTCCTACTTTGTAGTACTTTTTAACGGTGAACTGTTGAAACTTTTCGTTTGCTGTTGTATTACTCCCAGCGGGAAATGGCTCGGAGAGGCCAATATTACAGGAACTATTTTTGCAGGCACAAAAGAAAATGAAAGCAACCTGGGATGAGATCCCCTCTTTAGAAGGTCTCAAAGTCGAATGGAATTATGAACCGGAGAACCCGCTCGGCAGGAGATCAACGGTAAGATTATTAAAGAAAGATCTTTTCCGAATGCTCGAAGTTGATAATGTACCGGTACAGATCGTAGCGAAAAAATTCAATGACCGTGGTTTATTGGTGGATATCTCCACTAACGGTCTGGCTATTTTGCTCAATGACGAATTAAAAGCAGGCACGGTGATCAGAGTCGGATTTTTTCTCGGGAAACATAAAATTCTCTCACGGGGAATCGTCAGAAATACATCTGCTGCAAATGACAAACAAAGAATCGGTATCGAATTTGTAGAATTATCCAAAGAGCACACCTATTTCATTGCCTGCCTTAATTCTTCGAAAATTTACAGATCGTAATACGGACAAGCGATAAACGATGTATGATTCTCATACGTTGAGTTCTTTTTGAGGCACGCCGTACCGTGCCTTCTCTAAGGACCACAATGATCTTTCGTCTTGACATTCTTCCCTGAAACCGGGATAGAATTCTCCTGGAACCATGCCCGGCTGTTGGTCAATCCAGGATCAGCATTTCCTCCCGGCAGGACATCACCCTTTAATCCGATATCCTTTCAACAGTAATCCAAGCCGGCGAACCAACTGTTGCCGTATCTCAGTATCGCTGCAAACACGAAAAGGCGTTGCCATGGCAGAAATGCTCACCCTGTTTATCAATGTTTTTCTTAAAATCTTTATGATCTTCACCCCGTTTTTCGTCATGTCAGCCTTTCTGTCGCTTACTAAAGATGAGTCATCGGCCGATCGGCAGAGAATTGCCGGCAAGGTAACCCTGGCGGTCGGGATGACCTGCTTTACCCTGTTTCTTTTCGGTACCTATATTTTTACCCTGTTCGGCATTACCCTCGACGCCTTCCGCATCGGCGCCGGAGCAGTGCTGTTTCTCTCGGCGGTGGCTATGATCCAGGGCAAGGCTACGGTGTCCCCTCAGGATAGTAAAGAGGATGTCGCTGTCGTACCGCTGGCAGTCCCGATCACCGTCGGCCCCGGTACTATAGGCGCCCTCCTGGTCATGGGTGCCGGTCTCGAATCCTTTTCTCAAAAAGTAACGGCCAGTCTGGCCCTGCTCTCCGCCGTCCTGTCAGTGGGCGGCCTGCTCCTTATCGCCGGCCGCCTGGAGCGGTTCCTCGGCCAGCAGGGCTTGACTATTCTCACCAAGCTGACCGGCCTCTTCGTCTCGGCCATTGCCGCACAGATTTTCTTTACCGGGCTGAAAAACTTCTTAAACTGACACTAAAGCATGTTCCCAGGGCGCATGGGCTACTAATAGTCGGGAAGAACCAAGCTCTGCTTGATAAAAACTTACTGACCAATTAAAGTATGAACATGTTGCTCCGATGACGCCTGGTGACCTCTTTTGGGGCAAGGGTCAGCCTGTTGTATAATTCCACGGATAAGAAAGGGTGTCACCCTTTCCAGGATTTATACAGATGGTCCTTCAAGACTAGAAGCCTCGTCGGAGCAACAATCTTTTTTGCCAAGACCAGAACAATCGCTTGCCCGCCTGTAGAAGAATCGAACAGAAAACCTGCTCAGATGTCGTAGTTGTCCGATTATTGAAATTTTCCGACGATAGTGGTTAATTAATCCGGAAGTGAGGTTATCCGCCCTCTCCGATACCAAGCCCCCGGAACGGGCCAGATCTTCAAGGCTATCCGGCCATTCTAACCCAGTAAAACAAGGCAGGTAGCCGGGCAAATGAGGAATTGTTTGTCTGTCTTGTCGATTTTCAGTTCCATGAATCCTGGTCGAATACAAAGGAGGATGTATGCAACGCGTCATGATACAGCCGGCAACATATGAAAGCTGCAGACAGGCGGTAGATCGGGCTTTCGAACTTTTCCCCCAGGATATTGCCGGGAAAAAGGTGGTTATCAAACCAAATGTGCTCAGGACGTCAAGCGCCGACGAACATATTGTAACCAATCCGGCCCTGCTGCGTGCAGTTATCGACAAAGTTGAAGAGTTGGCTCCGGCAAAGATTGTCGTCGGTGACAATCCCGGTTTGTTCAACTATGGCGATAATGAAAACAGTTTTGCCCAAACCGGTTTAATGGAGGCTGCAAAAGGGTATTACAAAAACCTGGGCGACTCCATGGAAAAGCTCGTTTTTAATAGCGATTTTATGCCCCAGCTAGGGGTTTCAACAGAGATCATGACTGCGGATATTTTTATCAGTCTGCCCAAATTCAAAACCCATGGGCTCACAGTCATGACCGGAGCCATCAAAAACAGTTATGGCATTCTCCCAGGCGCCCAGAAAGCGCGATTGCATCAAATTGCCGGCTCGCCTGAGCGTTTTCATGAGGTGATAGTCGAGGTCTTTCGTCTTCGCGTTCCCGATTTCTTTATTATGGACGCCGTGGTGGGCATGGAAGGTAATGGGCCCGCCTCGAACGAGTTGCGGGAGATCGGTCTAATCCTTGCTGCAGATAATGGCGTGGCCATGGATGCAGTTGTGGCCAGAATGATGGGAGTTGACCCGGCTCTCCTTGGTTTTATGCAGCATGCCAAAGCCTTTGGCCTCGGGGATTTTGAGAAAGAGCAGATTCAGATAATTGGGCAGATGCAGGTCTTGACGAATTTCAAACTGCCGCCACTCGGGGGCGAAGCTATTGCCGGGAACCAGACGGTTCGGCAATTGATGCATGCCAAGACCCAGGTCAGGCCAAAGGCTGATGCGCAACTCTGCACGGCCTGTGGCTCTTGTATAGATCATTGTCCGGTATCTGCGCTCACCATGCAAAAAGAAATCCCCGTGGTGGATGCCGATACCTGCATTGCCTGTTTTTGCTGCCAGGAGATCTGCCCAGAAAAGGCCATGACCCTCAGTTAAAATGATGGGGGGATAGAGTCTGGTTGTCCTTTTCAGAACGTCAGATTATACCTTTTGATCTTTTTATCCAGTCCCTGACGGGTAATGGCAAGCAGTTTTGCCGCCTTGGTTTTATTGCCATTGGTGCGCCGCATGGCTTTTTGAATCAGGATCATTTCCAGGCGATTGATCTGCTCCGGAAGGGCAAGATACCCTTCACCTGTTTCAGAAGAATTGTGCTCTCCACTTGAGTAAAGGGAGTGGAGTTCCCTGGAAAGCTGGTCGGCTCTTATCGGCTGTCCATCTTCGGTCAAGGCTACCAGTCGTTCGATTTCCTTCTGCAGCTGCCTGACGTTTCCCGGCCAGCCATAGTTCTCAAAGACATTCAGGACATCGGTTGAAAAACCCTGAATGTTTTTACCGAACCGTTCATTGGTCAATTTCAGAAAATGTAGCGAGAGTGGGAGGATATCGTCTTTTCGGTCCCGCAGAGGCGGCAAGGTGATTTCCACTGAGAAGAGACGAAAGAAAAGATCCTCCCTGAAACGCCCCTGCTTCATCTCTTCGGCAAGGTCACGGTTGGTGGCGCTGATTAGCCGCAGATCGTAATTGTAGGAGACATTGCTGCCGATTCTATTACCCTCGCCTTCCTGTATCGCCCGAAGGACCTTGGGTTGAATCACCATGGGCATCTCGCCAATCTCATCGAGAAACATTGTGCCGCCGCTGGCCTCCTCAAACAAACCTTTTCTGGCTGCATCCGCCCCGGTAAAAGCCCCCTTCTCATGTCCGAAGAACTGACTCTCCATCAAGTTCTCAGGGATACTCGCGCAGTTCACCGGGAGAAACGGCTGTTGCTTACGGTCTCCCCTCTGGTGGATCATCCGGGCGATAAGCTCCTTGCCTGTTCCATTTTCCCCCTGAATCAGTACATTGACAGGAGTTTTGCTGACAACCCGGACGAGGTTCAGTACCTCTCGCATTGCCGGACTTTCGGCAATCATGGTGACACCGTGGACCGACTCTTTTTCAAGACGCTCCGCTTCCTGGCCGATGGAGGTAGCTATCCTCATGATTTCCTGATTGAGAACGATTGACTCAATCGACAGGGAGAGAAAATGCGCAATCTCTTCAAGACGATCCAGGTCACTATCGGTAAAGAGCTGGTTATCGAGTTTATTGAGAAGCTGCACCGCACCGGTCACACTATTGCCGGTAATGCTCTTTATTGGTGCACATATCAGATTGCGGCTGATAAAACCGGTTTGCTCCTCAACAAGAGAGTGATACCCCTTTCGTCGCTGAAGATCATTGACCAGACAACTCTTACCGGAGTTGATAACACCGCCGACGATGCTTCCCTTGAGTGGTGGTTTTATTTTTTGATGCTCCAGTCCGGTACCGAAAATCGAACATATTTTTTTGCTTCCCAGTTCAATAATAAATACCGCACATCGCTCGGCCTGCAGCAACGCAGGAAGGAAGGACGCATAAAAGCTGATTAAGGCGTGATAATCACCGATGGTCCAGGCCCCCGCCAACCTGGATAGCTTTTGTTTTAACAGAGTTAGGTACGACTCGGAGGTCGTTTTCCGGGGATCATGACTGATCATATATGTAAACAGTGTTTGCGACTAGCAAACCGCTAGTCTTTGTATATCAATTAGTTATTTTATTTTCAGCTGGTTATTCGTCAATGAACCAGCCGCTTCAACAGATCAGCTTCTCGCTGACAGGCAATCAAAAGCATCCTGTCAACATTTCTAACTGCCTGCCTCGACAACGAAATATCCGTTTGTATCCTGGCTGATGGTCTACCATGCTCTTATTGTCACTTAATGTCAAATCGACAACGGTGTTACCGTTTTATTCATTTTATGAACCGTGTGCAACAAGCATCTCACTTAAACCTGAAAGCTGAGATCTTCAGCAGGGAAAATGTCATCGACTAAAACATAGTCTTTTCATGAAGATAGTATATTTGATGCCATTTTGACCAGTATTGCAAGAGCTAAATTTTTCTCCCTGGCACGGTTACTGCTAAATTACCTGCAAGTCGTATCATTCGACCTTGAACTATAGAAATAAAAATGCGATGAGGTAAAAAATTATGAGCGATAAGTATGATAAACGGCAATTGAGAGAGGTTGGGAAAGGATTTATAATAAACCAGATGGACGGGATGGTTGGTCGTATCCTCACATCAACATTTGTCGATAGAAAAAATCAAACCTACGTTAAGGTGAACGGCGAGATCGTGCCGCTCACCGAACAACATAGTTACCTCGCCGTCAATTAACTTCCGGGCAACCCAGATAGTAAGAATGCTTGGCTCTCCTCCCCTCCCTGGGAAAGATGTATTAGCAAGAAAGACCTGTCGTCACCTGAACCAGGGAGGTTTTTTTATAGTACTCTGCTGCTCACAAGTCTCATTCCAATCAGTTTTGCCTGGCTAAGTCAGACGAAACATTGATAAGGAGAGCCAGTCGCAAAACAGTAACTGGCTCTCCTTATTCTCCGGTCCCCTCCCATACGGCGTTTGGCAAGAAAAAGTAAGTCTTTTAAGCAAATCAGCTCGGCCGCCGTCGTTTCACGCAACGTCTGAACTCATGATTTTTACTGGTCGACCGCACCACCCAACTGAACCAAAGCCATGCAAGCGTCCCAGTTACGCCGCAGGACTAAAATGTTTCGCTTTTGCTGTTGATGCTGTATCCTGTCCGATAACCTTCTGCATTTCATGCCGGACAGCTATCCCGGATTACTTCATTTTACCTGGTACCGATCGCAATCATTGGTGCTGGGCAGGGGGGGAGGCATTCTTAATTTTATCATACGGCATTAGCAGAGGTGAGGTAAAGATGAGACAGTTTTTTTGCCAAGGTTCAGCCTACCAGTTTTTTTTCACCACTTCGGTTCTGGCAGTATTACTTCACGTTGCACCACCTGCCTGGTCGTCACCGCAAGCAGGTAGCGTCGTTGTTCCGGGAGGTCATGTTGCCGCAACTCCCATCTCGATCCCGCGGCCCATCCATCTTGAAAAAATAATGCAACTGCCCGACATAAATAAGATCAATTCGATTGCCGGGGGAACCCAGACCACAGCTCCTGTCAGCAGGCAAGACCAAATCAAATCCTGCGACCTTGTCGGTATCCACGGCAAAGAAATAACCCTGCGCCTGCAATACCGTATCAATCCCATCAGACATCAACCGATATATGCGGGCGCGTGGCTTTATGACAGGTCAGGGCAAAGCATTGATGCCGGTTACAAACCGGTCGCTATCAGAAACTTTCCCAATGGCAGTATCGATGTGGTTCTTGTCCTGCCCGACCAGGACTTCCGTTCCGATTATCTGGTAACATTCCTGATGGAGGCGGGTAAACCGGTTTTTGTCAACGGCCGCTTCAAAATGGCCTACAGCTGGCAGGATGGCGTTCTGAGTGAAGCCAACGAATCCCATATGAGTGTCACCGGCAAGCCTGCCATGGCTCAGCCGGAAAACATTGCTGATTTTTGTAAAAAGTATGCGCAAAAGGCTGTGGCCCAGTACAGATTTGCAATAAGCAACCACCTGCCCGGAATTGTACCGCCGGTATGGAGCGACGACTTGATACACCATTACAACTGGTGCCTGGGAGTTCCAAGAGACAATGCCGATCAGGGCACGGCGCTCAGGCAGGCGCATATCGATAGATATAAATATCTTGTTGACAGCAACGCGTCAGAACTTGCCATCCCGGATAAGCCTGGCGCAAAAACGATGCAGTCTATGGACAAGGCAAAGATACATAGACCCGCTCCCAACAAACAGTTGGACCCTGGACTCGGTCCATGAGCAGCGGGTCTGCAGTACACAGCTATGAAGGGGCAGGAATTATCAAACTTGATCCGACATCGCTTAATTTTCTCGGTGGTGGAATGCACTGCCTTACCATGCAGCAACCAAAAATCGAGACTGGACATCTCCTGCCAAGAGAAAATAGCCCCTGTGTACAATGGACTTATTGCCCGCCACCCTGCGCTGTGACATCTACCGTAACAGACAACAGATGTTCACCACCCCCCATGACAACTCCCTTTACCGGCGCGACATCCCCGTAATCCCGTCCCCAGGCAACGGTGATGTACGTTTCATTGGCAAGGTGGTTGTTGGTCGGATCGAGATCCACCCAGCCAAAATCCGGCACAAAGACAGAGATCCAGGCATGGGATGCATCTGTACCAACAAGTTTTGGTTTTCCCGGTGGCGGAATGGTTTCCAGATATCCACTGACATAGCGGGCCGCAAGACCAAGCCCGCGCAGACAACTGATCGCCAGATGAGCAAAATCCTGACAAACACCCTTTCTGTTCGCCAGCACCTGTTCTACAGTGGTATCAACGGTGCTTGCCGCTTTATCGTATGAGAATTCCGAAAAAATCCTTCGTATCAGATCAGCGGCACCCTGCAACACCGGGGTCCCCGGCAAAAATGAGGATTGCGCATAGGCAGTGGCTGCCGAATTAACCGTAACCAGAGGGCTGGCAAAGACGAACTGGGACGCCTCGAGTTCGATCGGCTGGTTATGGGCAGCGAGGCGCTCCACCACATTTTCCCAGGAAACAGTGGTATCCGGTGCCGGAATGACCGGCGCTTGGGTCTTGACTATACTGGTTGCAGTCATGGCCAGTTCATCGTGCGGATGCTGCACCATGAAGACTTGAACCGTATTGCCAAAATAGTCTGTTCTCCGGTGCAGGTATTGCGGCTCGGGGACAATCGACAGACGACTCTCCAGGACCTCCTGGGTTGGCGTGGCGCGAGGATGCAGAATCAATTCATTCTGCGAGAGTGAGGCCGGAGTTGAATATCGGTAACCGGTATTGTGGATGATGCGGTATTTCATTCTGCCCGATTGCTTGAAATCATCGAATAGTGCGGAGTTGCCGGGACCCGGCTGAGATAATGGCCGGTGATCTGTTGGGCAAATTCTTTCAAAAGAGTTTCCATGGAGGTAAGAAAGCCGGCAAGAGACTCTATTTCTTCGTTTTCTTCGCCACAATGCATCTTGGTCAGATCGAGCAGGCGAACGGTGGTAAGCATTTCCAGGACTACCCGTTCTTCCGGGCAGGAAAAACGGAGATCACTCTGTCGGGGCAGGAGTTCAACATGATCGGCAAGCCTATTGAATTGAAAGGCCAGAGATTTAGGATTACTCTCATCTGCCAGTAGAAGATCTAGGACCGGAGCCAACTGAAAAGTCGATTTATACCTTCCTCGATAGGTCATAAGGCTGTCGGAAACCTCCAGCAGGGACCGCAGGGTATTTGGTGCATCGTTACAAATCTGAGGCAGACATATCCGGATGAGAACCGCCTGATTCATGGCCCGCTCAACCCGGCGGCCCATATCCATAAAACGCCAGCCAAGACCACGGGTCATACTCTCCATGGCCAGGCCGCTGAAAGCACTCAGCGTAAATAAAGTGGTACCCAACAGTTCCAATGGATCAATGGAGACCTTTTCTGTGAAGTCTTCCAGTCGATTAATTGCCCGCAAAGAATCTATGGAGAGTCGATCTCGAACGTTCCGGGCAGTTTGCTGCACCCGTTTCAAAATAAACACGACACTTTCAGGACGGTCCTTTCTATGGAGGGCATCGTGCAGTTGATGCGACAATTCGCGGAAAAGAGGCAGACCATCAGCTGCATCGGGTGAACGGGGAAGGACGTTTTTGCTCCTGAGAATCGTCAGCAGAAACCGCAGTTCAGGGATGTCATCGAGTCGATCTTCTCCCGCCAGCCGTCGGTACACTGCCTGCAGCAGCCTGATCACCCCTTCTGCCCGTTCAAGATAGCGCCCCAGCCAAAGCAGGTTATCTGCGACCCGGCTCGGCAGATCACCGCTGCGCCGGAACTCGGCTATGGTATGAAAGTCATCCATCAGGGTAAAAAGCTCGACAGGTTTATCAGATAAGATCCAGATATCTTTACTTTTCTGTTTTTCAGGAGTATCTCTATTGAGCGCCTGGCTATCATCAGCAGTGATCGCCAGGCCGCCAGGCATAACCGAAAAGCCATGTTCCGTCGCACAGGCAAATACCCTAAAGACAGTAAAACTTTCGCCGCCCCCCTGCTGTCCCCATGCCGGCACCGCAGATGGCATGATGGGAGCGGAAACCATATACTGAGAAGGGTTCGATCTGATGGCGGTCATCAAGTCAGCCCGCTGGTCTTCAACAGCAGCCTTCTCCATAGCCGAACCAACTGTCAATTCGGGCAGATTCGACATGGCGTGAGCCATCCCCTCGGCATTACCGCACCACCAGGCCGGATGGTTGCCAAGAAACAGTTCACTGCCCATCAAGTGTCGGCAGAGACCGGGCAGGAAGGTTTTTAATACCGGTGTATCGATAAAACCGCTGCCGAGAGGATTGATGATATCGATGTTCTGTTCACGACAAACCTGAATCAGCCCCGCTACACCATTGGCCGTTTCACGCCGCAGGGCAAAGGGGTCACTGCTGAGATCGGGGATATGGCGAAAGATGGCCTCGACCGGCTCGAGTCCCGCCAGTTTCTTTAAATAGACCTTGCCGTTGCGTACGGTGAGGTCCTGTCCCTCAACCAGCGGATATCCGAGATATCTGGAGAGGAGCGCATGTTCATAATAGATATGGCTGTCCGGGCCCGGTGAAAAGAGCACAATGCCGGGGTCCTCCCGGCGAAGAGACGCCCGTTGGATCAGGGCCCGGTGAAATGTCTGAAAAAAAGGTGCCAGCCGTCTTATCTGGGTTTTGTGATACAACTCGGCAAAAACCCGCGACATGACGATCCGGTTTTCCAGAGCATAGCCAAGACCTGCCGGATTGGAACCGTAATCTCGCAGGACGCGAAAACGACCATCAGCACCACGATACAGGTCCGCTGCATAGAAGGAGAGATAACGGTTGCCGGAAGGCTGGATCCCGTGGCAGGAATGAAGAAAATTGGGGTTGGCGAAGACCAGCTCGGCAGGGATATTGCCACTCTTCAAAAGTCGCTGCGGCCCATAGGTATCGGCCAGAATTTGTTCAAGTAAGAGCGCACGCTGGGTCACCCCCTTTTCAACTTCTGTCCATTCACTCTCGGCGAGAGGGAAAGGTATTATGTCCAGTGCCCAGGAAGTGGCCTGCTCGGTAGGATCGTCAAAAGGGTTTATCGTGGCGCCATCTTCATGACGCATCCGGTTGGCTCTATCCTGATTCTGCGCAAGAGCAGCAAGTCCCTGGGCGTCGAAGGCATCAAGAATTGACTGCCAATGAGGACGGGGCAGAGCCTCGGCAGAATAGGCCTCGCAATAGACATTCGCTGAGAATTTTATGCTGTCAAACAGAGATGAGGCGGTAGCCTTTTGTTCAGCTGAAGCGGTGATGTCTGCATTACCCATAGTACTCTTATTATGCCTCGTTGCGGGTCCTGTGACGACGGAATTGACGCCTCAATGGCCTATTTAACCCTTTGGGGTCCGCAAATCAAGGGTATATGGGAAATAACGATTGGTTTCCACAGCCGGTACAGATACAGGGGTGTCCGGGGTATGGCCACCAGGCAAAAATCTGGAATTCCTCCGACCTTCGGCCTCATTGGCATTCACGGGAAAATCATCATAACTCCGACCTCCGGGATGACCGACATTATAGGTGCAGCCGGCCACAGCCCGACCGGTCCAGGTGTCAAAAAGATCAATAACCAGAGGCGCATGGATGCCGATGGTTGGATGGAGGCAGGAAGGTGGCTGCCAGGCCCGGTAGCGAACTCCGGCGACATAAACCCCTGCTACTGTCGTCGGCTGCAGGGGAACACGCCGTCCGTTGCAGGCGACCAGATAACGTTCATGAGTCATCCCGGATATTTTTACCTGCAGTCTCTCAACAGAGCTGTCAACATAACGCGCCGTCCCACCGCCCCCAGGTTCCTCCCCAAGAACATGCCATGGTTCCAGGGCTTGCCGCAGCTCAAGCGTCATACCCTGGTACCTTACCGTACCGTAGGCCGGGAAACGAAACTCAAAATGCGGATGGAAGAATTCCATGCGCACCGGATACCCTGCCCCCTTGAGGATATCCAGGACATCAGAGAAATCGTCATGAACCAGCTGGGGCAGCATGAAGCGATCATGCAGCCGGGTACCCCAGTGTACAAGCTCCTGACGATAGGGCGTCTGCCAGAACCAGCTGACAAAGATCCGCAGGAGCAGTTGCTGGGCAAGACTCATGCGGGCATGTGGCGGCATTTCAAAGGCGCGGAATTCAAGGAGGCCCAGACGTCCCGACGAACTGTCCGGCGAAAAAAGCTTATCGATACAGAATTCGGTACGGTGGGTGTTGCCGGTCACGTCGACTAAAAGATGCCGATAGAGTCTGTCGACTAGCCACGGCGGACACGGTCGGTCAGGACCTGTTTGTCGATCCTGCTCGGCAAAAGCTATCTCCAGCTCATAGAGACTGTCGTGTCTTGCCTCATCAAGACGCGGCTGCTGACTGGTCGGCCCGATAAAAAGACCGGAAAAGAGAAAGGACAGGGAGGGATGGTTGTTCCAGAAGGTGACGAAACTCCGCAGTAAGTCCGGTCGGCGCAGAAATGGGCTGTCCGACGGGGTAGCCCCGCCGATGACGATATGGTTGCCGCCGCCGGTGCCGGTATGACGGCCGTCAACCATGAATTTTTCTGTGCCTAGCCTGCTCTCCCGGGCCAGTCTGTAGAGGGTACTGGTGCAGTCCACCATCTCCCGCCAGCTGTGCATAGGGTGAATATTGACTTCGATCACCCCCGGATCGGGTGTAATCTTTAAACTCTGCAGGCGATGGTCCGCAGGCGGCGTATAGCCCTCGATTACGACAGGGAGTTGAGTCTTAGCCGCCGTTTCCTCAATGCAACTGACCAGTTCCAGATATCCATCAAGAGAGGTGATCGGCGGCATGAAAACATTGAGACGACCGTCCCTTGGCTGCACACAGAGCGCTGTGCGGATCAGCCAGGCGGCGGACTCGCCCGTTGCCGGTTGAGGATCTTTAATGGGACCGGGCTGGGAACGGATAGTTTCGCTGGTTATCTCTGCAGCAGCGCTTTGCAGGACATCCTGGCCCTGGTGAAGGTCAGGGAGAGGACCGCGCGGCGCCATAGGATCCATGGAAAACTCACCGGGGAGGTCTTCTTTTGCGACCCAGGGCAAGGAGTCGAGGGGCAGACGCAGGCCGGCAGGGGAATCACCGGGCAAAAGAAAGAGTTGTCCGTTTCGAAGCGGCCAGGGGCCACTCTTCCAGGACCCGTGCTGCAGAGGCAGAACGTAGCCCACCACTGCCCCAAGTCCACGCTGGAAAGCGGCGACCATTCGCTTTCTCTCTTCGGCATTATCAAGTTTAGGATCTTCCGGTTCAACATTTACCGGAAGTTGCTGCTCTTTTTGCAGATAATGCAGAATATCTTCATAGCTCTCGCGGATGTATTTCCTGTTCACCTCAAGGATGTCGGCCAGGGTATTGATAAATATCTTAGCCTCGTCGATACCGAAGCCGTAATCTTTTGAGATATCGGCAAGCCACTGCTCCTCCTGCCAGATGGGAAGGCCATCCTTTCGCCAGTAGCAGCCCAGCGCCCATCTGGGCAGCGATTCCCCGGGATACCATTTGCCCTGACCATAATGCAGGAAACCACCCGGCGCCCATTCCTGTTTCAATTTTTTAATCAGTGTTTCGGCAAGCTCTTGCTTTTCCCGGCCGAGAGCCTCGGTGTTCCACTGAGCACCTTCCATGTCGTCGCTGGAGACGAAGGTAGGCTCTCCGCCCATGCTCAGACGGACATCCTGTCTCTGCAGGTCATCCTCCACCCGATCGCCAAGGTTCAGGATGTCCGACCAGATTTCTTCCGGGTATGGGCGGGTACTCCGTGGGGCTTCGAGAATACGTTTGACCGACATGGTGTGGCTGAACTCTACCTCACACAAATCGAGAGCGCCGGAAATCGGGGCAGCACTTTGAGGTTCGGGTGAGCAGGCGAGCGGGATATGTCCTTCCCCTGCGAAAAGACCGGAGGTTGGATCCATGCCTACCCAACCCGCGCCTGGAAGATAGACCTCAGTCCAGGCATGCAGGTCAGTGAAATCGGCCTCCGGGCCTGACGGGCCATCCAGGGATTTGACGTCCTGCTTCAGCTGAATCAGATAGCCGGAAACAAAACGGGCGGCAAGGCCGAAGCTCCTGAGAATATTGACAAGGAGCCAGGCTGTATCGCGGCAGGAACCACTGCCAAGATCGAGTGTCTGCTCACAACTCTGCACGTTCGGTTCCAGGCGGATGAGATAGCTGATATCCTTGCTCAGCCTGATATTCAGGTCGACCAGGAAATCGATGGTTCGCCGTGGACTGCGGTCTATTCCAGCCAGGTAGTCCTTGAGCAATTTACCGGCACTCTCCCGTTCGAGATAGGGGCCCAGATCGACTTTCAGTGACGGTTCATAGATGAAGGGGAAGGTCTCGGCATCGGGCTCCAGGAAATAATCGAAGGGGTTGATGATGATCATGTCCGCCACCAGATCGATCTCCACCTGGAACTCGGCGGTCTTTTCAGGAAAAACCAGGCGTCCGAGATAATTACTGAAGGGATCCTGCTGCCAGTTGATAAAATGTTCTCTCGGCCTCACCTGCATCGAGTAGCTGAGAATCGGTGTCCGGCAATGGGGTGCCGGTCGCAGCCGGACAATCTGGGGGCCGAGATTGATGGGACGATCGTATGTGTATGAGGTCTTATGATAAAGCGAGATATGTATTCCCAAAATTTTACATTCCTGTGTCAAATGTTAAAGAGCACGCTGTGATGAAGATCCGAGACGTCTGCTTTCCCTGCATCCTAGATATTGGCGCCGGATACGGCTATTATTTATTGCTCATTCACAGTATCTACGACGATGGGTTTCAGGTTAAAAAACGTATTGCCAATGGCCTCCCCCACGTCGTTCAGCCTACTCTGCAGGTTGTCCAGGAATTCATGCAGCCCCATGGTGATGACTTCTTCAATATCGGTATATTCAATATCGGCCTGTATGCGACCGAGCCGTTTCTCCACGAGATTGATCACCGCTCCAGGCGGTGTTCCGGTGATACGGTGCAGGCAGATTTTCGCTTTGTTAATACAGTGCCGGATTGAACGGGGAAACTGGCTGTCAAAAATGAGAAAATCAGCCACCTTGTTCGGGGTGATATTGTGGTGCTCTTTGCGAAACATCTCAAAGGCACTGGCGGACTTCAGTACCGCCATCCACTGGATGTGATCGATGGGGGCGTTGACCAGACTGGCCTCGGGAAGCAGCATGAAGTACTTCACATCAAGAATCCTCGACGTCTTGTCGGCTCGTTCCATCATCATCCCGATACGGGCAAAATTCCAGGCCTCGCCATGGCTCATGGTGCTGTCCATGAGGCCGGTGAGGAGATGGCTGCGCATTTGAATTATCTTAAAGAAACGATGGGGGTCATCAATAGCCATGGTCATGCTTTGTCGGCTGGTGAGTTCCAGGTAAAAATTATTCAGATGTTCCCACATTTCCGAGGAAATGATTTCCCTGATAGAACGCCCGTTTTCCCGTGCTGCCGCCAGGCAGCGTATGATCGAATTCGGGTAATCCCGATCAAAGGTGAGAAAACGAATGACCGCTTCCTGGGAATAGTCCGGATCCTTTTTTTCGAAAATCTCCCGGTCTCCGGTGGTCATAATAATCGGTTTCCAGTGTTTTCCCTCCTCGGACGGCATGTCGAGGAGCAGATGCAGATTGACGCTGATGAAACGAGCAACATTTTCAGCCCGTTCTATGTAGCGGCACATCCAGTAGATTGAGTTGGCCACACGACTCAGCATGAAAATTCCTCCAATAATCGTATCCTTTAAACTACCCAGGTATCTTTACTGCCACCGCCCTGGGAAGAATTGACCACCAGGGAACCCTTGTTTAACGCCACCCGGGTCAGCCCGCCCGGCTGGACATAGATATCCTTGCCATAGAGCACATAGGGACGAAGATCTACGTGCCGCCCCTCTATCCGATCGCCGACAATGGTCGGTACCCTGGAGAGGGCTATGGTCGGCTGGGCCATATAGTTGCGGGGTTCCGCCTTGATTTTTTCTGCAAAAGCACCACGTTCGCTCTCGGTTGCATGGGGGCCGATCAGCATACCATAGCCGCCCGACTCATTGGCTGCTTTAACGACCAGTTCGTCGAGATGGGTGAGCACATAGGCGCGATCCTCATCGTTGCGACAGATGTAAGTCGGCACATTGGGCAGAATGGCCTCCTCCCCGGTATAGTACTTTATAATTTCCGGCACATAGGCGTAGATCACCTTGTCATCGGCAATGCCGGTGCCAGGGGCATTGGCCATAGCGATCCGCCCTGCTTTGTAGACTTCAACGAGCCCTCTCACCCCGAGCATCGAATCAGGGCGAAAGACCGAGGGGTCGATAAAATCGTCGTCGATGCGTCGATAGAGAACATCGATCCGTTTGAGACCTTTGGTGGTGAGCATATGAACGAAGCCGTCCGCCACAACCAAATCCTGGCCTTCGACCAGTTCCACCCCCATCTGCTGGGAGAGAAAAGAATGCTCGAAATAGGCGCTGTTATAGATGCCCGGTGTCAGCACCCCTATCGTCGGCAGCTGGACGTGGTCAGGGGCCAGAAATTCCAGTACTTCAAGCAGCCTGCCGGGATACTCGTCCACCGGCCGTATCCGGGAGGCCTGGAAGACTTTGGGAAAGGTCCGTTTGAGTACCTGCCGATTTTCAAGAACATACGAAACTCCGGAGGGGCAACGCAGGTTATCCTCGAGTACATAGAAACAGCCATCGCGATCACGTATCAGGTCGGTGCCGGTCACATGACACCATATTCCCCGCGGTGGGGTGAACCCTTCGCATTCTTTGCGATAGGTTTTGCTGGACAGGACGAGATCCTCCGGAACGACCTTGTCCCGCAATATTTTTTTATCGTTATAGATATCCTGGAGAAACAGGTTCAGGGCATAGATCCGCTGTTTCAGCCCCGATTCGATCTGCTGCCAGTCGGCGGCTGAAACGATACGCGGAATGAGATCGAAGGGGAATATTTTTTCGGTGCCCTCGTCCCGGCCATAGACATTGAAGGTGATGCCCATTTTCAGGAGCAGGGCTTCCGCCTCCTTCTGGCGTTGGACCAGATCACCATCAGGAAGCGATTCGATTGTATCGATAAGCAGCTTGGCTTCCGGTCGGGGTCTGCCGAGTTCATCGATCAATTCATCGTAAAAACCCTCGCAATCATACGTTGTAAATGTCTCCATGGCACCTCGTTTCGATAATGTATGAAAAGCTGTTGTCGAAAAAATGACCTTGCACGCAACCTCAAGCTATGCAATGAACCTTTTATTGTAATGTCGGCCAGACACTCTCATCCTGAAGACGTTCAACCCTGACATGCTGTGTCGTGGGAAATACCGCCGGGCCAAACTGATTGTACACTGCGACATCGGCAGCATCACGGCCATACCCGAGGACAACATAGCCATCCTTTGACTCCGGCTGAGTTGCGTCAAAGGTGTACCAGCGACCGCCCACAAAGGCCTCGAACCAGGCATGAAAGTCCATGGGCTGCAGGTCGTATAAAAAGCCCACAACCATACGAGCCGGGATACAGAGGCTGCGGCAGAGAGCCATGCCTAAATGAGCAAAATCACGGCAGACTCCCCAACCTCGCTCATTCACCTCAACCGCCGATACCGGAAATTCGCTGCTCCCCGCCTCATAGCGGATCTCCGCCCGGAGCCAGGCCTCGATGGCGGCAACCTGATTGTACCCTAACAGCCGATCAGTCGTGATTTCACCAGCCATCTGACCAAAACGTTCCGATTCACAATAACGACTGGGGAGGAGGTAGCAGAGCACACTATCGGGTAGATGCCGGATTTCGACAAAAGGAGCCCCCACTCCCGGCTCCACCCCATACGCCAGCACAACTTCGGCGGCGGTGTGCACAGAAAAGATCCCCGGCGGGGCAAGCAATCGTTGACAGAGATTGCCGTAGGTATCGGTAAATTCAGTTACAGGAGTACCCGGAACGAGGGTATACCTCTCACTCGCCACCCACTGCCTCGCACGGCTGCGTGGCCGGAGCATGAGAATAAAGGGCGTTGGTTCCGGAATATCAAAGGTCAATTCACAGCTGGTCAGTAAACGCATCTATCAAGTTCCCCCCCCTGATGAGCTATCCCCAACCTGGACTGATAGATTGGCTATGCTATAGTTTGTTCGTCAACCGTCGGACTCTTTCGGCTCGCTCCAGCTTATCTTTAGCTTCTGCGTTGACTTGATTGATTACTTGTCTTTCTTCTTTGACATGAATGGTAACCCACCAACTGAGCGCACTAACAAGCAGGCCCAGGATAATAATTGTATCAAATTCCATACGTACTTCTCATTTCTTTAAATATTTCCAATCTGCGGGGATCAAAACCGATCTGACAAGGCTGATAAAAACATCTCCCATCAATCAGATCATTTTTCATGGGTGAAGTGACCTTCTTACCCACACAACTTCACTATGGCTTACGCAAGGAACGTGCCTATGATGATAAATTTTATTATTTGCAATAATTAGATCATATGTAATGGATGGATACCCGCGGACCTATTGTCATTGACTAGCAACATTGTAAGCATTCGTAAAAAAAATTACCAATTTGTCACAATCTTGCACAGACCTCTGCGAGCCTTTGCAGTGAGTGGGGTGGAGCTATGCATCAAAGTGAGCAATTGCCAACCACCCCATAAAGAGGTGTTCTTCTTGGCCATCCTTATGGGGGATAATCGTTTTGGGTGTGGATCAACATTCCGATTTTTAAATATCCCAGTTTTTTTATTTTTTCTTGGTGGTTTTCAGATGTAAGACACTAAAATATAGGTAGAGGATGATGAGTACCTCTTTTTAAATCTGTGAGATTGAGTTCATCGAGACTTGGGCCGACGGTCAGTGCACGCTGTACCAGCCGCCCTACCGACAGCCGGTACATATGATATGCAGAGAAAAAGCAGCAGGTGCCCCCATAAATATATCCCCTGCTATCTCCTATTTATTTTTACCCTGCTCGCCGGCTCTGCCCATGCAAAAATATTTATCTGTGCCGACCTTCCTTTGATCGAAATTACTGCTGCCGACAACAGTATGGTCGAGGATATCTGTGATGCCTCCGGCAAGGCGATTGTATTTCTCGCAAGATACCAACTGCACCCGAAACGGGTCATAATGATCCAGATGATTGAAACCTCGATTGACGACCATGGTTATTTAGCCTACGGTAGCTATGACCGGCAAAGCGATCGCATCCAGTTGATGTCCCTGCCATCCATTTTACAAGGTAGTCCGCCTCCGGAGATGTATGATCAACCATTTGATGAGGAGCATTATTATGGCGCCATCGCCCATGAGATTGCCCATGCCGTTTTCCAGCACAACACCGGAACCATCAAGGATCAATTGACCAGTGCAGCGCAGGAATATCTTGCCCACGCAACGCAACTGGGTGTCCTGTCTCCAGCCCGGCGGACCAGGATCATCCAAGCCAGCAATGTCGGACCATGGGAAGCCGGGGATTCAATCAGTGTTACCTATATGGGGCTTCGACCAACCGGTTTTGCAGTTAAATCCTATCTCCATTTGACCCAGATGCAGGACCCGCAACCGTTTATCAACCTCCTGCTGCACAACAACTGGTTTTACATATCTGTCCCTTAGACTCTTTTCCGACAATCAGGACCTGTGCAAATGACAATGTCTTGTTCGATGCACCGCTTTTATTTCCTTTTCCATCTTGCATTTGGGGTTTGACAATTTTAAATTTCACGATATGGTCTAGGGATACGTTGTGGCACTTACCATTTCATCCAGCTCCAACTACGAGGCAACGCACGTGTTTACAATAACTGCAATCTCCATCAGTGACCGCAAGGGAATACGAAAGAAAAATATTGAGTCGACAAACCTCATCGCCGATTTTGGCCTGGAAAACGATGCCCATGCCGGCAAGTGGCACCGCCAGGTGAGCTTCTTGGCTGAAGAAAGCATCGCCACCATGCGTGCCAAAGGTCTTGATGTGGTTGCCGGTAACTTTGCCGAAAACATCACCACCAAAGGCCTCGATCTTACCAGCCTCAGGGTTGGTACACACCTGACGATCGGCGAGTCGGAACTGGTCATCTCTCAGTTGGGGAAAATTTGTCATACCCGATGCGCCATCTATCATCAGGCCGGGGATTGCGTCATGCCGAGGGAAGGCATCTTCGGGGTTGTGCTGAAGGGAGGAAAGATTCAGGTTGGCGATGTTATCGAAATTCAGGACAAGGTCTCAGAGGCAGCTGCCATTATCGGCACCATGGAAACAGAAACGACCTTCGGCGAAGAACTCAAACGTCAGGTCCGGGAAAAATTTCAACCGGCCTTTATTCGTTTCGATACCCTCAACAATAAAGAAGGGGGAAGTCTTGCCGCAATTCTGCGGGATTTGACGACTGCACAGAAAATAAAAAACATTGTTGTCTTTGATCCATCGGGCAGTCTGGGCCTGACTCTGACCGGGTTAACTCCTCTTGCGAATCGACCAAACTGTTTTGATATCGGTGACTCCCTGCTCTCTTACTGCCGCACTGTGGATGAACTGGAAAACATATGACGCTCGGTTTTACGGTCCATTTATTACCCAATGGCCGCCGAACAGGAGAAAAATGTTTGCCGACGTTACTTCTCGCCCCAATGCACACCGATGGTGCCAAGCATAAATTTTTTATAGCTGACATTTCCAAAACCGGCAGCACGAAACAGCTCAGCCAGCTGTTCGGCATTGTAGAAATCCATTGTCGAACCGGTAAGGTAGGCATAGGCTGCCTCATCGTCAGCGATAAACCTGCCCAATAAGGGGATGCCGAAGCGGAAATAGCAACGGACAAAGGGATAGAGCAGGTTTTTCGCCGGTGGCGTTGTATCGAGACAGACCACCCTGCCGCCCGGCGCCAACACCCTGTGCACTTCTCTTAATACCTTGAGGGCATCGTCAACATTTCTAAGCAGATAACCAAAGGTCACCGACCGAAAGATGTTATCGGCAAAAGGCAGCACGTTGGCATCACAGGCCTGCCAGCTTATCTGCTTTCCGGTAAAGCGTTTTTTCGCCTCCCGCAGCATATTCAGCGAAAAATCCCCTCCCACAACTCTCGCCTGCGGGTAGGTGTCGATCATCAGGGCGCCGATATCGCCGGTGCCGGTAGCCAGATCAAGCGTCAGTCCTTCCCTTGGATCGCCGGCCATTTTGACCACGAACCTGCGCCATTTCTGATCCTGCCCCATGGTCATTACCCGGTTCATCAGGTCATACCGACCGGCAATGGCATCAAACATCTTCTGTACCCCGGGACCTTTAGACAACGTCCTTCCTCCGCAAATTTGTGACAGTCACCAGCAAGATATTAGCAGGGCGCAGACCCCGGCGTCCTTGGAAAAGCTATCGCTTCTCTGATATTGGCCATCCCGGTGACAAACTGGACCAGACGTTCAAAGCCAAGCCCGAAGCCGGAATGGGGCACCGAGCCATAGCGGCGCAGGTCCATATACCAGCCATAGTCGGCAAGATCTATCCCCGTTTCAATCATCCGCGCTTCCAGCACTTCATACCGTTCTTCACGCTGGCTGCCACCGACGATCTCGCCTATTCCGGGCACCAGGATATCCATCGCCGCAACCGTCTTCTTGTCGTCGTTGACCCGCATATAGAATGGTTTGATCGTTGCCGGGTAGTCGGTGACGGTCAGCGGGCACCGAAAGACCTCTTCCGTAAGATATCGTTCATGTTCCGACTGCAGGTCCCTCCCCCAGGCAACGGGATATTCAAACTTTTTGTTGCCCGTTGTCAACCTTTCCACAGCCTCGGTATAGGTGATATGGGCAAACTTCTTATCCACCACCCCCTGAAGCTTTTTCATCAGCCCCTTTTCGATAAACTTGTCGAAGAGCTGCATATCTTCAACACAGTTTGTCAGCGCATCATTGAGGAGATATTTAAGCATCTCCTCGGCAATTGCCATATTGCCCTGCAGGTCGCAAAATGCCATCTCCGGCTCGAGCATCCAGAATTCGGACAAATGTCTGGAGGTATTGGAGTTTTCTGCCCTGAAGGTCGGCCCGAAGGTATAGACGTCACCCAGTGCGAGGGCATAAACCTCAGCCTGCAGTTGTCCACTGACGGTCAGCCCTGCCGGCCTTCCGAAAAAATGTTCTGCCTTTGTTGCCTCCTGCCCGGTCGTCACCTGGAACATCTCCCCTGCCCCTTCGCAGTCGCTGGTGGTTATGATCGGCGTGTGCACCTGGGCAAAGCCCCGGTCCTGAAAGAACTGATGCACAGCATAGGAGAGTCGTGAACGTACCCTGCCAACCGCTCCGAGGGCATTGGTCCGCGGCCGCAGATGGGAGAGGTCGCGGAGAAATTCAAAGGAGTGACGTTTTTTCTGAAGGGGATAGGTTTCCGGATCGGCTTTGCCGATGACCCTGAAGAAAGAGGCATGCAGCTCGACTGCCTGCCCCTTGGCAGGCGACGCCCGCAGTGCCCCCTCAACCATGACACTGGAGCCGGTTGAGAGCTGCCTGATCTCCGCCATATAATTGTCGAGCTTCTCGTCTGCAATTATCTGTAAATTTGCAAGACAGGAGCCGTCATTTACTTCAACAAACGAAAAGCTGCCGGTGTCCCTTCTGGTTCGTACCCAGCCAGCCACCGAAACGGTCTGTCCCTCCGGTTGTTCCTGGAGTAATTGCTTGATGCGTTTTTTCATATTAGCCACCAATACCTTTTTTCTTTCCGGAATAATAAATTGCCATCTCCCCTTTGCCCTGCAGGCTGCCGGCCTCTACTCCGCTCAAGGCCGCCATATGCCGTGCTGCCACCGGACATTTAATGGTCAGGAGAAAGAACATATCCCGCCCCACCTCGGATAAACTTTCAAAATTCCCCTGTCCTTTGGCAATTACCAGCTCAGCGCTGTTGAAAATAGCTCTAAACTGTGCAGTGCATGCGGCAAGGTCCGTTCCGGGTACTCTGCCGCTGCTGGTGATAATCCGCCCGTAGGCATCCAGTCCTGCCTCCAGAGCGTCGTCTTCCAATGCATCATTGATGATTGGTCCGTCCTTGACCGCGATGGTCAGCTCAACACCTCGCCCTTGCAGATATTCCAACAACAGTGAATCGTATACTATCTCACCACAATTATCGGTAAGATAAAGAACCTTGCTCCCTTGTTTCAGTCGTAGAATTGCTTCGGTGAACTGCGGAAGATGGTCGACCGCCAAAGGTGCGGAACGACTCTGCCCCAAAGCAGCATCAATGTCGAAAGTCTCCAAGGCACCATAGTCGATAATATTGCCAGCAATGGCAAAACGGGTGGCTGAAGCCAGTTCGTTATCGGTACCCTTTATCTCCTGCCGCAAGTTGGAAACAACTTGCAGTGCCTGTTGATTGCTCACTCTTTTCTGCTCATAATAGGGGTCCTCACAACCGGTGATTTCGGCAATCTTACGGTATATCGGCGCCGCGTTAACCGGAGGACTCTTCCTGACATCCATTTCTGCGATAATCATAGACACGGCCTGGACAACGTGCAATTGCTGCTCTTTTGAGCAATTGCTGAGTCGTGCCACCTGGATCGTCTGACGCAGAAAACAGGGGAGACATTCTACATGGGTCTTCATAATAAATAGTCTTTTCGAACATTGGCCAGGGCGGCAAACAGTGAGTTCTTGGCCCCGGGTTCGTCTTTGTACAAGGTCTCAAGCAGACTTCGCACCTTTTCCCGTCGAGTGTCATCCGAGAGAGGACAGAGATTTTTAACCACCTCAAGTTCCAGCCCGGCGGCAAGTTCACGAACCTGATGCTTTTCAAGATATGCCATCGGCCGGACAAGAGAAAGGGTGCCGGCAAATAAATCCTGTCTTGGCACCATGGTTGAGATGTTTCCACTGTAGATGGCATTGAGCAGAAAGGTCTCAATGAGATCATCCTTATGATGTCCCAGTGCAACCTTGTTATAACCATTTTCCCGCGCCAGATCGAATAGCTGACTTCGCCTGTTTCTCGCACAGAGAAAACAACTTCTGTCTTTTTCCTCGATAACCCGTTCAGCCACTACTGTGAAATCAAGAGATATCTGCTGCAGCTGCCTGGCGATAGCCGTACCCGGATTGCCCGCTCCCGGCTGCCTCTTCCAGAAGCCATGATCTATATAGTAGGCAGTAAGATCAAAGTGAATCGGCGCTTTTCTTTGCCATATTTTCAACACTCCGGCAAGGGTTAAACTGTCAACACCGCCGGAAACGGCAATTAGAACCCTGTCGCCATCCGAAAACATCGAATAATCATGCATCGCCTGACCGATTTTTCTATTCAGGCCGGCTGGGAGTTTATAATCGATCTTCATAGGGCATACCAGGCGGACAGCGCCAATTCAAGACATGATGGCGTCGTAAAAACTACCCAAAGGGCATAGAAATCTTCACCTTCTGAAGTTTTTCGAAGTCTGCGCTTATCTACTTAGCCATCGCTGATTTTAAGGTTTTTACGAGTTTGTCAAGACATATGGAAGCGGACAAAAAAAACCGCGGTCTGCAATGTACAAGACCGCGGGGTCACCAGGGGACAAGGATCTATCCGGCTATTGCAGGTAGGGGCAGCTGGCCAGGCGCTCTTTTATTCCCTGTGCCATAAGCTGCTCGGCATCCACCCATTTAAATCCTCTTTTTCTCACTTTGTTGAAGGTGAGAATATTGCCCAGAAAGGACTCCTGTTCTTCTCGAAAATCGGCTGTCCACAAGATATTGCCGCTACGAGTCTCATGCAGTTCCATCTGGAATTTGACTGCAGCTGGCGAATCCACGGCATACTCCGTTCCTTCACGTTGATGAAATTGGTGCACAGCAGTCAGCAACACACCGTCGCAATGCAGTTTCTGCCAAATTGCCGTCACGGTGCCGGCGGTACCGACGGAATATTCCGGCACAAGCGAAGACACCTGCCTGGCACTGAGGAATCGCAGTCCGGATTTACCCTTCAGCTCGTCTTCAATGACCTCGGTGGCATAAGCAGCCCCGCTTTCAAGAGATTGTGCCTCTGCATAGACAACTGTCTCGTCCTTACCCACTGAGGCGATTGCGGGCAGCACGGCTATGCAGGAAAGCGGCGAAATGGGTTGCTGTATCTGTACTGTTCCTCCTGTATCGTACTGAGAAGAACAGGCAGCCAGCAGGAGAGCGACACAACAGCAGAAAAGCAGCAAGTTAAATATTTTTCTCACAAAATCACCTTTCAGTTGAAAAAGATGGCCAACCTGCGACAGAAAAATTGCGGCTGTTTTACAAGCATCCTTTTGATGAAAGAGCCCCTTCAATTGCCAATGGAGTCGTGGCGATGTTCATCGCTCGGCCAAAACCTTTGAAAAGAGCTTCAATGATATGATGGCCGTTTTCACCGTGGAGCAGGTCCATATGCAGGGTGATGCCGCCATGTTGACTTAGTGCGCGAAAAAATTCCTTTGCCAGTGCAGTATCGAAGGTGCCGAGTTTCTGTTCGACGACCTCAGCGTCATAGTGGAGGAATGGCCGGTTGGAAATATCGACAACCACCCGAACAAGAGTTTCGTCCATCGGCAGATAGCAGCTTCCATACCGGGATATGCCTCCTTTGTCCAGAAGCGTCTTGGCAATAGCCTGTCCCAGACAAATACCTATATCCTCAACGCTGTGATGATCGTCGACCTCGGTATCCCCATCTGCATTGACATACAGATCAAAGAAACCGTGAACACTAAAGAGGGTGAGCATATGATCGAGAAACGGCACGCCGGTTTTGATCTCATTTTTACCGGTGCCGTCCAGGTCCAGACGCACCTCGATGTCCGTCTCGGCCGTTTTTCTTGTGATAGTGCTTTCTCGTCCCATATCGTTTAGCTTCGCTATGTTGATTTGCAACAAATTAATCTCAGCTTCCCTTATACCGGAGCATGAAGATTAGCCTAAGGAATCCATAAAGATAGAATCAACCAAATTTGAATATTATACTCTATACAGAAAAAACGATCTCTATTTTTCGTGACTTTCTCAAAGATAATAATTATAATGCGGAGCTCAACTCAATTGATTTTTTAATTGACACTCAGTTGCAGACCTTGTATATACACCGCAGTTTTGACAGGTAAAAACCAAACGAGCGGGAATAACTCAGTGGTAGAGTGCAACCTTGCCAAGGTTGACGTCGCGAGTTCGAATCTCGTTTCCCGCTCCACTATAATGTACAAAAGGTTCGACACTGTTCGGACCTTTTTTTATTAAATGATCGACCATTTGAGGGATATAATGAAAACCTATCTTGCCCCAGTCAACGAGATCGAGAAAAAGTGGTACGTTGTCGACGCAGAGAACAAGGTTCTGGGCCGTCTGGCATCAGAAATCGCCAACCGGCTGCGAGGTAAACACAAACCGACTTTTTCCTCGTTTATTGACAATGGTGATTTTATAGTCGTTACCAATGCTGAGAAAGTCCACCTCACCGGCAACAAACTCGACAACAAGAAATACTATCGTCATACCGGTTACATTGGTGGAATCAAAGAGGCATCAGCCAAAGAACTGTTGGAAAAGCACCCGACGGATCTCATTATAAAGGCTGTCAAAGGTATGCTGCCCAAGAACAAGCTCGGTCGTGCTCAATTAAAAAAGCTTAAGGTCTACGCAGGGCAAAACCATCCCCATGCAGCACAACAACCTGCTGTATTAGATATTTAATCTTGGAGAATAAAATGGCTCAAGATCGTTTTTACGCCACAGGAAAAAGAAAGACTGCAGTGGCCAGAGTATGGCTTACTCCAGGTACCGGCAAGATAATCGTCAATAAATTGGATGCCGATGCCTATTTTGGCCAGATATTCAAAAGCCAGAAAATTGTCAAACCTTTCAAAGTCACCGAAACTCTTGACCAGTACGATGTCGTTGCCACTCTTCGAGGCGGCGGTAAATCTGCTCAGGTAGATGCCCTTTCCCACGGCATCTCTAAAGCATTGCTTGAGACCAATCCGGAAATCAGGCTGCAGCTGAAACAGTCCGGCCTGCTTACCCGCGACCCACGCGAGAAAGAGCGGAAAAAATATGGTCAGAAGGGTGCCCGCGCCAAGTTCCAGTTCTCTAAACGCTAAGAACGAACAACAGACGTTTTTTGTTGGAACAATCGGCCTGTGGCAGAAAGCTGCAGCTGCTACATTGTTGGTTTTGAGGGGAATGACAGTTGGCTGTCATTCCCCTTTTTTCTTGTCTCTTGATAAAAGAAAATTTTTCGGGGAGATACCCTATCATGATCAACGTAGGAATTATAGGTGCTTCTGGATACACCGGTGCAGAACTTGCCAGAATACTCTGTAACCACCCCAAAGTTCAGCTTACTGCGGCAACCTCTCGACAGCATGCCGGCCAGCCGCTTTCGGAAATCTTTCCCAGTCTAAGGGGAAGGGTTGATATTATCTGCGAAAACCTCTCCGTAGCAGACCTGTGCACCAAAGCCGACTTCTTTTTTACCGCCGTCCCCCATAAAACGGCGATGGATCTGGTGCCGGAACTGCTCGCCGCCGGGAAAAAAGTTGTCGATTTATCGGCGGATTTCCGGCTTCGCGATGTTTCGGTTTACGAAGAGTGGTACCAGTCGCACTCATCCAGCCATCTGCTTGGCGAGGCCGTTTACGGCCTTCCGGAATTCTATCGGCATGAGATCGCCGGCTGCAGACTGGTTGCCAATCCTGGGTGCTATCCGACATCGATCATTCTGGGTCTCGCTCCTCTGTTGAAAGCAGGCGCTATTAAGGCGGACTCCATCATTGCCGACTCCAAGTCAGGCACCTCCGGTGCAGGCCGGGCCGCCCAGGTAGGATCATTGTTCTGCGAGGTGCATGACGGTTTCAAGCCATACAAAGTCGGCAGGGCCCATCGCCATACCCCGGAGATTGAACAGGAGTTGGGGGTACTGGCCGGCAATAATGTTCACATCTCCTTTACCCCGCACCTGCTGCCCATCGCCAGAGGTATTCTAAGCACCGTCTACGCTACCCTGGTCCCGGGTTTTGATCGCAAAGCAATCGATGCCCTCTACCGCCAGCAATATAACAATGAGCCATTTATCCGTTTGCTGGCCGAAGATTCGTTTCCCGCCACGCAATTCGTCCGTGGCTCGAACTTCTGCGACATCTCTTACAAGATCGATCCCGTAACCAACCGGATTATCGTCATGTCGGCAATCGACAACATCGTCAAAGGGGCTTCGGGACAGGCCGTACAGAACATGAACCTGCAGAACGGCTTCGAGGAAACCATGGGCCTTACCACGGTTCCGCTTTGTCCATAGTTTTCATGCGTTTTTTGGGGACCCTTCGCCCATGTCCGCTGTGTCTCGAAATATCAAACTGCTCATCAGTTACGATGGAACCGATTTCTGCGGCTGGCAACGCCAGAAAAATGGCCCAACCATTCAGGGGGAAATTGAACGCTGCCTGGCCGTGATGACCAGAGAAGAGATCGACCTGCATGGAGCCGGCCGGACCGATGCCGGAGTCCATGCGGAGGGCATGGTAGCCCATTTCACTACGATCTCGGCCATATCCACCCAGGATTTCCTGCGCGGTCTGAATTCCATGCTCCCCGGGGCTATCCGCATTCTCTCTGTCGATCAGGTCGATTCACAATTCCATTCCCGCTATTCGGCCACCGGTAAATGCTACCAGTATACGATCTATACCGGCAGCATTCATCCCCCGAATTTGCGACTCTACAGCGTACATGTCACCAGCAACCTGAATTTACCGGCGATGAAAATGTGTCTGGCAATGCTGAACGGCACTCACGATTTTTCTTCCTTTGAGAATAATGGGTCGAGAGATAAAAGTTTAAGTTCCGGGCGCGGTGCGGTGAGAACCATTTATAGGGCCGAACTGCTTGAAGGACTTTCCAACCAGCTCATTTTCCAGTTTGTCGGCGATGGCTTTTTACGAAACATGGTTCGGAATTTGGTAGGGACGGTTCTAGAAGTCGGGCGGGGGAAACTGTCTCCGGAAAATTTTTTAGTCATTCTCCAGGCAAGAGATAGAACCAGGGCCGCTGCAACTGCACCGGCCCACGGTTTAATTTTAAAGGAAGTGTTCTATCCTTCGGCAGATAGCTAGTTAAATCAAATTTATTTCTTCAGTGCCGAGTGTCTGGCCAGCAATGACTGCAGTTTCCAGGGCGAAGAGAGACAGACCCTTGAATCGTCACAAATGGTCATAACATCGCAGAAGGAGAGAAATTCGGCAAGAGCATCGCTTATCTCCGTATCCTTTCTCTGAATGATCCGCAACTGCCTTTTCATATCGAGCCCTTCAACCTTCAACCCTTTCAACCACCCGTTTTCCGCTTCACGGCATATACTGAGCGCCGACAGACAGGTAATACCGGCACCGGATTCGACCGCCCTCTTCACTGCCTCGGGATGACCCATTTCCATAACAACATTGACATCTTCCATATATTTGCCGAATCGCTCCCTGACCGTCGCAGCGGTACCGGAGCCACTCTCGCGCATGATCCACTTTTTACCTTTCAGATCAACGTTGATGTCAAAAACCTCGTTATGGGCCAGCGGATCGGTCGGGCCGCAAAGAACGACCAGTTCGTCCTCAAACCATGGTCGCCATTGCACTTCTTCCCTGCCGGAGAGAGGGCCTTCGACAAATCCGACATCGACTTCTTTTTCTAAAACAAGTTTTTCAGCATACCTTGTATTGTAGACCAGCAGGTTGACGTAAACATTCGGATGTACTTTCTTGAAACCGCCAATGAGATACGGCAGGATATAGTTGCCAAGAGTGGTACTTGCGACAATTTCTATACTGCCGTCGAGCGTATCGTTACGCTCCGACATTATTGTCTCTATATTGCTCACCTGTCCGGTAATATCCTTGGCCAGCGGGAGGAGAAAGCGTCCCCTCGCATTGAGCAGCAGGCTGCGGCCGTGTCTGTCAAACAACGATCCACCTAACTGGTTTTCCAGTTCTGCCAGAGCCATGCTGACGGCAGACTGGGTGACAAACAGCTTCTTACTGGCCTTGGTAACCTGGGCAGTTTCGGCAACAGCTATAAATATTTCTAATTGTCTTAGGGTAATAGACATAACTCCTCTCTGGGTAACTGATCACTTTTGCTGATACCTAGCATCTTTATTACTTAAGTCACAAGCTGTCAATATAGCATTTCTGAAGAGATAAACAAGTCTTTTTACATCAAGGATTTCCAGGCAATAGCGGTGTACAAAAGAGCCGCAAGGCAGTGGAACTGTAATTGAGTTTCTTATTGACACCCTTATCACAATTATTTAAGATAGGTCGCGAATTTGACCTGCGGTAATGTTAACCAATATGATGTAACTTGGTGGCATTGTATCAATTTTAGAATACAATCGGACAAGGGAACAGTATGGAACATCAGCTCACTGCCTTTCTCTACCCGGAACAGGTTCTCTGGATAGCGTCATTTACGATCGGAGGGCTGACTTTCGCGCTTGGTCCCATCGCCATTGTCTACCTTTTGATGCCACTCAGAACACGGCAAATCAACAATAAAGCGCTTCAATTCATTGAATGCGGTATGGACCCCATCGGCGACAGCTGGATCCGATACGGGGTAGTCTTCTATCTCTATGCTCTTATCTTTTTAGCCTTCGATGTCGACGTTCTCTTCCTGTTTCCCGTAGCTATTGCATACAACGATGCACTGTTTGCATCTTCTATACGTGATTTTGTCGAAATAATCCTTTTTGTCGGAATATTATCACTCGCAGTAGTTTATGCATGGATCAAGGGAGTATTTAAGTGGGAACGCAAAACGTACCTTCGTCGGTAGTCCAATTCGCCCTCGCGGACAAACTTATAAATATCGGCCGGGCAAACTCCCTATGGCCCCTGACTTTTGGTATTGCCTGCTGCGCCATTGAAATGATGGCAACCGGCTGTGCCAGGTTTGACATGTCCCGCTTCGGGGCAGAGGTTTTCCGCCCCTCCGCCAGACAGAGTGACGTCATGATCGTCGCCGGCACCATCACCAAGAAAATGATGCCGGGGATAAAAACCCTCTACGACCAGATGCCTGAACCAAAATGGGTAATGGCCCTTGGTAACTGTGCAATTTCCGGGGGGCCTTTTGCTTTTGAAGGGCAGTACAGCATCATTCTTGGCGCCGATGAATTCCTTCCCGTCGATGTTTACGTCCCGGGTTGCCCGCCACGTCCTGAAGCGCTACTTCAGGGGATAATCGAACTTGAACACCTCGTCTCCGACTGGAAGAGATGGAAAGACCCTGAGGCTGCATAAGACCCACGCCTCGCACTAAGCTGTTTAAAATCGCCCATTTCAGGTTTTTTGAAGCTCTTGGAGCATGAAACAATGATCTGTGAAAAGACAAAGCTAGCCCTGCAAAATCTTTTTCCTGCACCGGTTGCAGAAGAAGTACCTGCCGAAGACACTGGGGAAGAGAAGGACAAGAAAGCCCCAAAGCAACCACGCCTAAACGGTTTGCTTGAATGCGATTATGCCGTACACGGGTATCATCTTGATGCTCAGGTTGCTCCTGATCAACTGCTTAACGCGGTCACCATTCTCGATGAGTCAGAATTTTTTCTTGAAAGCATAACCGGTGTCGACTGGATCAAAGACAACCAGTTGGAGGTAGTCTACGACTTCTGTAGATACGATTTCGACCTCTGCCGGGTGGTCATCAGGACCAGAGTTGATCGAGAAAAGCCGTCAGTTCCGACAATTACCGGCATCTTTGCCGGGGCAAACTGGCATGAACGGGAAACCCATGAGTTTTTTGGGATCAAATTTGCCGGACACCCCCATCTCGTTCCCCTCCTTCTTCCTGAAGACGCCGATTTTCATCCACTCTTAAAGGATTTCAAGGCATGAATTCTCCAATAGAACTCCAACCTGACGAGACCTTCGTACTCAACGTTGGCCCCCAGCACCCTGCGACCCACGGAGTGCTCCGTGTCAAAATGGAAATGAACGGGGAATACATCGTCAATGCGGAAACGGTCATCGGTTATATTCATCGGATGCATGAAAAGATGGGGGAAACGAAAACCTACCCTCAATTTTTGATGAATCTGAGCCGCATGGATTATCTTGGTGCGCTCGGCTATTCACATGGTCATGTGCTTGTGGTTGAAAAGGCTGCCGGCATCGAAGTGCCTGAAAGGGCCGAATACATACGCGCGATCATGGTCGAGTTAAACCGTATCGCTTCACATCTGTTCTGGTTTGGTGCCTTCGTTATGGATCTAGGGGGGTTCAGTCCCCTCATGTATGCCCTGCAGGATCGTGAATATATCCTTGATATGCTTGAAGCGGTGACCGGATCCCGCCTGACTTATTGTTACTTCCGGTTCGGCGGCTTGTACAACGATATCGACGATGAGTTCATTGCTGCAGCCAGAAGCTTTATTCCCCGGATGCGTAAGTCGCTTAAAAAATATGACAAGCTGGTCACCGGTAATGTCATTTTCCGCAAACGGCTGGAGGGCATTGCTCCGCTTTCAAAAGAAATGTGCCGCAAGTACGGTGCCTCAAGTGCTGTCGCCCGTGGCTCAGGCATTAATTTCGATGTCAGGAAAAATGAACCATATTCGGTATATCCCGAATTTGATTTCGATGTTCCGGTCTTCCATGAATGCGATTCGCTCGCCAGATACAATGTGAGAATGGCTGAAATGGAGCAGTCCTTAAGAATCATAGAACAGGGACTTGATAAGCTGCCGGACGGACCTATCATGCCGGCGAAAAAACCAAAACTCATCAAACCTCCGGCCGGGGACTACTACCAGGCCGTGGAAACCGCACGGGGCAGTTTTGGTATCCGGCTGGTCAGTGATGGCGGCAAGATTCCATATCGACTGAAACTACGTTCACCCACCTACTCGAATATGCATTTGTTTGACGAGGCGTGCAGAGGCATGATGATCATGGATGCCCTGGCATTTATGGGGAGTCTTGACCTGGTCATTCCCGAGATAGACAGGTAAGAGGAAAATTTTATGAGCTTAACACTGCTAAATGTCATTGTTGCCGTGGTGATCGCTATCGGGTTTGCCGCCCTCAATGCCGCCTATCTGGTATGGGCCGAACGAAGAGGCGCTGCACGGATTCAGCGGCGCCCTGGGCCAAACATCAACGGCCCTTTTGGTCTGCTGCAGCCACCTCTTGACGGCATCAAGCTGATGGCCAAGCAATTGACCATTCCCGGAGGTGCCGATAAGGTACTGTTCATCGCGGCCCCCGTTCTCGCAATGTTTCCGGCTATAATGAGCTTTGTCACCATTCCCTTCAGCGAATCCATTGTCGCCAAGAATATGAATGTCGGGGTGCTGATGATCTTTGCTTTTGCCTCCATGGGCGGCATGTCGCTGGTATTTGCCGGCTGGAGTTCACGAAACAAATACGCCATGATGTCGTCGGTTCGAGCCGTCTCCCAGGCAGTTGCCTACGAGATCCCCATGCTCATTACAACCATAACCGTGGTCATGATCGCCGGTTCCATGGACCTGATGGAGATCGTCCATCAGCAGGCAGGCTCCATTTTACACTGGAACATCTTTCCCCTGCTCGGCAATTCGCATAACATTCTGATGCCGATGTCTTTTTTGATTTTCTTTACCTGTACCCTTGCCGAAACCAACAGGGCACCCTTTGACCTCGGTGAAGCAGAGAGCGAACTGGTAGCGGGTTTTCATACCGAGTATGGCTCCATGGGTTTTGGCCTGTTTTTCATGGGGGAATATGCCAATATCGTTATCGGCTCCTGCATGACGACCGTCCTGTTCCTCGGCGGATGGAACGCTCCGCTGCCTTTTCTCAGCTTTATTCCCGGGGTGTTCTGGTTCCTCTTAAAACTGTATCTGCTTATTGCTACTTTTATCTGGATACGCTGGACCTTTCCACGTACGACCATTTATGGACTGCTCAATCTCAGTTGGAAGATCCTTATCCCGCTCTCCCTGTTCAACCTGCTGTTTACTGCAGGACTAATCAAGGTGTTTTAAAATGGTCACCTATTTTGCAGACATATTTAACGGTCTGATCAGTCTTTTTGTCGGTATGGGCATAACCTTCAAGGAGTTTTTCAGCCCCACTGTCACTGTCTCCTATCCGTATGAGACCCTGACCATGTGCGACAAATATCGCGGCCATGTCGAACTCATTGAAAATGAAGAGGGGAAACCGAACTGCGTGGTTTGCGGGCTCTGTGAAAAAGCCTGCCCGTCAAACTGTATCTCCCTCGCCGGGGAGAAACCGGAGGGCGAAAAGAGGAAAGTACTGACCAAATATATACTCGATTTTACCAGGTGTTCCCTCTGTGGCTCCTGCGTCGAATCCTGTAACTTCAATGCCCTTACCTTTTCAAAAGAATACAACCTGGCGAGTACCAGAAAAGAAGATTTTATCTTCGATCTTCTCAAACGGCTGGAGGATAGAAACAAATGAACCCGTCAATGGTTACATCCCCAAACCTGTTCAGCGTCGACGGACTGGTCGGGGTGGTGTTTTTAATCATGGTGGCCATCACCATCATCGGTGGCCTGATCGCCTGTAACTCGGAGAGACTGGTACGCTCGGTTGCCGGACTCATTGTCTGCTTCGTCGGGGTGGCCGGGGTGTATTACTTCTTGAATTCACCATTTGTCGCCATGATGCAGATCCTCATCTACGTAGGGGCAGTAGCAGTGACCATCTCGTTTGCCATCATGCTCGCAGCTCCCGAAGAAAAGAAAAAGATCGGTCCCTCGGGTCCTCTTTCAGGTCCCATCGGTTTTGGTACTGCAGCGTTGCTCAGCGCAGGTTTTTCCATCCTGGCCATCAGAACCGACTGGAAGGTAGCGGAAAAGATCAATGATGGCTCGCTGAAGAATATAGGGATCCAGCTTTTGACCGACTATTCTCTGGTTTTTGAGCTGATCTCCATCGTCCTGCTCATTGCAATTCTTGGTGCCCTGGTCATTGCCCGGGGCGGGAGGGAAGGCTGATGTCAGTGCTTACGCTGTACAATAACCTCAACACCTTTCTCGTTATTGGCGCTCTGCTTTTCGGCATCGGCATTTACGGTATCGTCACCAGAAGAACTCTGATCGGTATGCTCATTGCGGCGGAACTGATTCTGGCCGGATCTTCAGTCAATTTCATGGCCTTTAATCGCTTTACTGCCCCGGATCCGGTTGTCGGGCAGGTATTCACGCTTTTCATTATGGCGGTGGCTGCCGCAGAAGCTGCCATTGGCCTCAGCATCATTATAGCCGTCTATCGTCAGTTGAAATCGATTGATGCCGAAGACGCCGTTCAACTTAAAGGTTAGTCAAGGAGCCACCAGCAATGGATTACATATTACTCATAGCCCTGCTCATTCCGCTCATTGGAACACTGGGAGTGATGCTCAAGGGAGACAACGAAAACATCAGGGAGGGGATTTCATGCGTTTCTTCCCTTCTCCTTCTGCTGGTTGTTGGTATGATGGTTCCTGCAGTAATGGATGGAAAGACCCTTGTTTTCCATATGTTTACCATTTTGCCCGGAGTGACGGTCACCCTGCGGGCGGACGCCATGTCGATGATTTTTGCCCTCGTCGCCTCCTCGCTGTGGACTATCGCCGTGTTCTATTCCATGGGCTATATGCGAGGACTCAAGGAGCATGCCCAGACCCGCTTCAATGCCTGCTTTGCCCTGGCTATCTTTGGCGCCATTGGGGTCGCGTTCTCCGACAACCTTTTCACTATGTATCTCTTTTACGAGATAGTCTCCATATGCACCTACCCACTTGTTGGCCATCACCAGGACGATGAGGGGTACAATGGGGCAAGAAAATATATTATCTACCTGACAACCACCGCCAAAGCCTTCCTGTTGCCGGCCATGATTCTGATCTATGTGCTGACCGGAACCCTTGATTTCGCTACCAATATTCACGGCGGCATTTTTCCGCAGGGGCTCAATGGGGCTTTGGTAACCATGCTCTATATATTCTGTATTTTCGGTTTTGCCAAAAATGGAGTCATGCCCTTTCATCACTGGTTGCCGGGAGCGATGGTCGCACCGACGCCTGTCTCCGCTCTGCTCCATGCGGTGGCTGTTGTAAAGGTCGGGGTGTTCTGTACTACCAGGGTCATGCTGTATACCTTTGGCACCGATATCATGCACGCATTAAACCTCGGTATTCCCACGGCCTACTTCGTCAGCTTTACTGTTCTTGCCGCCTCGGTTATCGCCCTGTCCAAGGACAATCTTAAGGCTCGGCTTGCCTATTCCACAGTCAGCCAGCTCTCCTATATCATATTGGGTGTTGCTTTGATGACTGAACCCGGTATTCAGGGTGGGCTGATCCACATTGTCAACCATGGGTTTTCCAAAATCACCCTGTTCTTTTGTGCCGGGGCAATCTATGTCGCAACTCATAAAAAGAATATATCGGAGATGGGGGGCCTGGGCAAAACAATGCCATGGACTTTTGGGGCCTTCGGCATTGCCTCACTGAGCATGATAGGAGCACCACCCGTTGCCGGCTTTATAACCAAATGGAATTTGCTCATTGGCTCGGTAGAGGCGCATCAAATTGGCATTCTGCTTGTTCTTATTGCCAGTACCATGTTGAACGCAGCGTATTTTGCGCCAATTACCTACAAGGCATTTTTTGGTAAGAGACCGGCTGGCGAACCTTTTAACGGTATTAAAGAAGCACCACTGTCCATGCTTATCCCCATAGTGATTGCATGTGCTGTTTCGGTTTTCATCGGTATTTATCCTGACTTCATGTTGCATTTTGTAAAGGCGGTGACGGGATGATAGTAAATCTCATCGATTTTTTGAAAGAGCGACTGCAGGCAGTGAAGGTCTGCTGCTACATCGGTATAGCGGTCATATTGGTCTGGTCGGTTGTTGGTGTTGATACCCATCACGCCCACACCTGGCTTGAAAAACACCTGCCGGGGTTCTGGTCGATTTTTGGCATCCTGGCCTGCGTGGTGCTCATTTATTTTGCGAGATGGTTTGGGAAAAGTGGAATCATGACCCGAGAGGATTACTATGACAACTAGTTTTATCCATCCGGCTCTCATCTTGATGATTGGAGCAGTTATTTTGCCCTTTATCAAAGAGCCGTTTCGTAAACTTTATCTCTGCAGCGTACCGATTCTCACCTTTCTCGATGTGATTTATCTCAGCTGGCACCCCGGCGTCCATGGAGTGGTCACCTTCATGGGTGACTGGACCCTTACCTTCGGCAGGGTGGACAGTCTGTCCATGGTCTTTGGCTTTATTATGGCGCTTATGGCTATAATTGGCACAGTGTATGGATTGCATGTCAAAGATAATCTGCAACACATCGCTGCCTGGTTTTACGTATCCGGCAGCCTGGGAGCCATCTACTGCGGCGACTATCTCGTCCTTTTCCTCTTCTGGGAAATGATGGCCTTCGCGTCGACCTTTCTCGTCTGGTTCAATAAAGAAGACGGAGCTCTGGCCGCAGGCTATCGCTATCTGCTGGTGCATACCTTCGGCGGTGTCGTCTTACTGCTGGGTTTTGTTCTACGATATCAGGCCACTGGCGATCTTTCCTTCGTCCAAATGGATGAACAGCATACGCAGCTCTACACCTGGCTGATCATGGCCGGCCTTATGCTGAATGCCGCGGTTCCGCCCTTACATTCATGGCTGCCGGATGCTTACAGTAAGGCAACCGTTACCGGGGCCGTCTTTATGTGCGCCTTTACGACAAAAACTGCGATTTACACCCTGGCACGTGCCTTTGCCGGTTTTGATATTCTCATCGTCCTTGGTGTGGTCATGGCCATCTACGGTATTATCTATGCCATGATGGAAAATGATATTCGCAAGCTGCTTGGCTGGGAGATCGTCAGTCAGGTCGGCTATATGGTGACCGGGGTCGGCATAGGCACCGCGCTTGCCATAAACGGTGCCTGCGCCCATGCCTTTGCCCATATTCTCTACAAAGGATTGCTCTTTATGGCAGCCGGGTCAATCATCCATGCCACCGGCAAATCGAAATTCACCGAGCTGGGTGGGCTGTACAAGAAGATGCCAAGCACCCTCTTTTTTATGGTGATAGGCGGTGTGTCCGTCTCTGCCTTCCCCTTCTTCTCCGGGTTCGTGTCCAAATCGATGATCATTTCTGCAGGTTTTGAAGAACACCTGCTGCTTGCCGGCTTCCTTCTCTCCCTGGTATCGGTAGGCACCTTTCTGGTCGCCGGTCTCCGCCTGCCCTATCTGATCTTTTTCGGTGAGAACCGGTGCAGCGAGGAGACCTGGGCTAAAGCTGAAGATCCGCCCTGGAATATGCACCTGGCGATGGCTGCAGCCGCATTTCTCTGCTTTTTTATCGGCACCTACACGCCGTTTCTCTACAACATGTTACCCTACACCGATGCGACCTATCATCCTTATGGCGGCTACCACTTAAGTGAAACCCTGCAGATCCTCGCATTTACCGCCCTTGCCTTTGTCTTTCTCAAAGACAAACTCGGGGCCAAGGCAACGATCAGCCTTGATCTCGACTGGTTCTACCGCATGGGAGGAAGAGGCTTCCTCTGGCTTGCCCAATATCCAATTCAATGGGTTGATACTGCCTGGGGGACCGCATACAGAGTGGTTGGTCTTTATTCACTGATGACAACTGCCAGATTCTGGTCGTGGTTTGACTGGCATGCCATTGATGGCGTTGTAGATGGCAGTGCCAGATGCATACGTGCCATCGGCCGTCGAGTAACCATCGTTTTGCAGAGAGGCCAGATACAACAGACCATTTATATCTCGGTTACCTTTGCGGCGCTTATACTCATCTCGTATGTCTGGCTCTAATATTTTGAAATCAAGGATCACAGGTAATGGATCAACTACTTAATATTAACACCGGCTTCCCCATTCTGAGTGTACTCATCTTCACGCCCCTTGCGGGAGCGATTGTTCTCCTTTTCGTGAAGAATGAGTCACTGTGTCGTTATCTAGCCATGGTAGTAACCAGCGCAGTGGGCTTGCTTTCCCTCCGCCTTGTAACCGGCTTTGACAAGACTACCGATAAATTCCAGTTCGTCGAGCATCACAACTGGATCGAAGCCTTTAACATCAATTACACCATCGGCGTCGACGGGATCTCAATTCTGCTTATCCTGCTGACGACGATCATTATGCCCTTTTGCGTTCTGGCATCCTGGTCGTACATCAAGACCCGGATTCAGTCTTTTATGGTATGCCTGCTTATCATGGAAACTGCCATGATCGGCGTCTTTGTTGCCCTTGACTTCGTCCTGTTTTATGTTCTCTGGGAAGCAATGCTCATCCCGATGTACATGCTCATCGGTATCTGGGGTGGCCCGAGGAAGATTTATGCTTCCATCAAATTCTTCCTCTATACTCTGGCCGGCTCCATCCTGCTTCTGGTTGGAATAATATGGCTGTATACCAATAACGATTACAGCTTTTTCATTCCGGCAATGATGTGGCAGCACTATTCCCTGACTGCCCAGATTTATCTCTTTCTCGCATTTTTCCTGGCATTTGCCATCAAGGTGCCCATGTTTCCTTTCCACACGTGGTTACCTGCGGCACATGTCGAAGCCCCTACCGCCGGCTCGGTTATTCTGGCCAGTATTCTCTTGAAAATGGGCACCTACGGCTTTCTGCGTTTTGCCTTGCCCATTACTCCCGAAGCGACAGTAGTGCTTATGCCCTACGTTCTCTGGTTGTCGATTGCCGGAATTATTTACGGAGGATTTACCGCTCTTGCTCAAAGCGACATGAAAAAGCTCATCGCCTATTCTTCCGTCGGTCATATGGGCTTTGTCACTCTTGGTATTTTTATCCTCAACGTGAACGGACTTGAGGGGGCCATTCTCCAGATGGTCAACCATGGTATTACCACCGGTGCCCTTTTCCTCTGTGTCGGCATGATCTACGAGAGGACACATAGCAGGGAATTACGGTCTGCTACAGGGGTCGGTAAATATATGCCCATCTACATAACATTCCTGGCGTTTTTCTCGCTTTCTTCCTTTGGTTTTCCCGGGACGAACAGCTTTGTCGGCGAGTTCATGATTCTGGCCGGTACCTTTAAAGCCGGAACCGAAGGCGGTGCCTTTCCCTACCTTGCCATGGCTGCCATTCCGGGCGCCGTACTCGCTGCGGCTTATATGCTGCGCATGCTGCAGAAAATCGTCTGGGGCGGGACAGATAATCCCGATCAATCCTGGATCACTGACATGAATAGTCGTGAGATAATCACTCTTGCACCTTTTCTGTTTTTTGTTTTCTGGATCGGCCTGGGCCCGCAACCCTTTTTGGATCTGATGCACACAAGTGTAACCCAGCTTCTGCAACAATTTGATGCACACAAGGCCATGGCAGTTGCAGCCGCCGGTTCGATGATACATTGAGACGCTAACTAACTAAGACCTCGTAAAGGTAACACGATGCTATTTCTACCTGAATTATCACTGTTAGGGGCTGGGCTGATTCTTTTCATCTTCAGTTTGGGCAAACCGAGTAGTGGAAAAACGAAAACCGTAGCCAGTTGTTTGGCTGCTCTGACCCTGGTTGCCTCACTCATTTGCCTGAAGAGCGAGGGAAAATTGTTCTATGCCGCTTATCAGGTCGATTTGTTTTCACAGGTTTTCAAGGTTTTGATCGCTTTAGCTACTCTTATCATCCTCATATTCAGCGACAGATCGGGAGATTTACAGGAAGAGTGCCGATCGGAATATTATCTCTTTCTCTTTATGTCCGTACTCGGCTTGATGATGCTCGTTTCAAGCGTGGAGCTTTTGTCGATCTTCGTCTCACTGGAACTTTCATCTTTTGCCGTCTACATCATGGTTCCCATGCGAAATAACGCGACCGCCTCCGGGTCCCAGGTAGAAGCAGGGGTCAAGTATCTGCTCTTCGGTGTTATGGCAACAGGCTTAATGCTTTTTGGTATGAGCTACATGTACGGCTTGACCGGATCAACCCACTTACCCGTCATTGCCGAGAAGTTATCGCACATGTACAGTCAACCGGCTGCAATTGTCGCCATTGTCTTGGTCCTCGCCGGATTTTTCTATAAATTGGCCCTTTTTCCTCTGCATTTCTGGGTACCGGACATTTACGAAGGGGCGTCGAACGAAACGACCGCCTTTATCGCCGCCGTCCCCAAACTTGCAGCGGTTGCGCTGCTCACTCGCATGATAACTCTGGTCAGCGCAGAAGGCGAAGTGATTGTCAACATACTCATGGTTTGCGCACTGCTTTCCATGTTCTATGGAAATCTTTCCGCTCTTATCCAAAAGGATGTAAAACGCCTACTTGGCTTCTCCGGCATCTCCCATGCCGGCTTTGTTCTGGTCGGGCTGCTCACCTTCAAGATTACCGGCTATGCCACGGCGATGTACTATATCATGGGATATGTTTTTATGAATCTGGCCTGCTTCTTAGTGATCTGTTCCGTTGCAGAGAAAGGCAAAAACGTTGCCGTAGAAGATTTCACCGGTTTGCATAAACGGGCACCTCTGCTGGCACTGACTTTGACCGTCGGACTCTTCGCCCTTGCCGGTATCCCTCCCTTTGTCGGCTTTACCGGAAAGTTTCTGCTGTTGCTTGGGGCCTTGAAGCAGGGACATCTCATGTTGGTAATCCTGGCCGCCTTTAACACAGCCATCGCTATATACTACTATCTTTCCATTGTGCGGGTTACCTTCTGCACCGATGGCGAGGAACGCGGTAGTGTCGGGAGTTCGGGGCTCAACAATACGCTTGCGGTGCTGCTCATCATGACCATGATAATTATGGGAGTGATGCCGTCAAAATTCATCGCCATGACGACTCTGGCCATTCAGACAATCATGTAACTTCCTGATTCAATTTTTCAAAAGGCCCTGATGGTTTTATACCTCAGGGCCTTTTTTATTGTCCGCGGCAGTGAATTTTCTCTGACCTGTATTATGTTCTGCCAGATATCTTATTCTTTTGTCTTCTCTTCCACGGTTCCAAACTAATTATGAATCCCTGGCTATTACTAATTCTTTTTATTATTTTAACCTCTTATCTTCTTGAGCTCACCACCGCCGTGCTCAACGTTAAGGCACTGCAGACCACCCTGCCAAAAGAGTTTTCAGCAACCTACAGTGCTGAGGATTACTGCAAATCACAACAATATACCAGAGCGACTACACTATTCTCCATTATAGAAAATAGTTTTTCTACTCTGCTCACTGTGCTCTTTCTACTTTATGGTGGTTTTAATTATATCGATATCTGGGCCAGAACCTATGGCTTTGGAGAAATTGCAACTGGAATCATTTTCACTGGCTGCTTAGGATTTCTTGCATTTTTAGTAAATTTACCTTTTTCACTCTATGCAACATTTGTCATAGAAGAACGATTCGGTTTTAACCGCACTTCTCTTAAGACCTTCGTTTTAGACCTGATCAAAGGAGGCTTGCTCGCCATTGCTCTCGGAGCTCCCCTCCTGGCCCTGATCTTGTGGTTCTTCATCAACACAGGGATATATGGCTGGATCTATGCTTGGGTTGGAATGGTGATCTTCTCCATGATTATCCAATTTCTCGCCCCTGTACTCATCATGCCAATTTTCAATAAGTTTTCGCCTCTTGAGGAGGGTTCGTTGAGGAATAAGATCCAAGACTATGCACAAAAGGAAAATTTTAAAATCCAGGGAATCTTCACGATGGATGGTTCTAAAAGATCATCCAAACTCAATGCATTTTTCACCGGTTTTGGAAAATTCAGGAAGATTGTTTTTTATGACACCCTGATTGAAAAGCTCAATGAGCTTGAGATAGTTGCGGTCCTGGCCCATGAGATGGGACACTACAAACTCAGACATATTCTCAAAATGCTCCTTGCTTCGATTGCGCAAACCGGGATAATGTTTTATTTGCTCTCGCTTTTTCTCAATAACTCCGAAATATCCGCAGCCTTTGGCATGACAGAGACTTCAGTCTATGCCGGTCTGGTCTTTTTCGGCTTTCTTTATGCTCCAATCAGCCTGCTCGTCTCCATCTTCTTTAATTATATATCACGGAAAAACGAGTTCGAGGCAGATAGCTATGCCGCGAGGACGACGGGTGCTCCCGATTTACTCATCTCCAGTCTGAAGAAATTGAGTCAGGCAAATCTCAGCAATCTCACTCCCCACCCTTTTGTGGTCTTTCTGCGTTATAGTCATCCGCCGATACTGTCGCGAATCGATAATCTTCGCCAGCGTAGAGCTACTATATGAGAAGAAATAGAAATACAACTTAAAACTTGACACTATCGATAGTTAGATGGTTATTTTATTATAAAATTAAAGGTCATATTCGTAAGACCGATTGAATATTTACCGTAGTTAATTTGAGACCACCTATCGTAGATACTTAAGATTATAAATCTTTTTTCTACACACAGGAGAATAAAAATGAAAAATACCCAGTTTCGTACCCCTCTCATTCAATCCGCTGCGGTTCTTGGCGGTGTCCTGATTCTGTTTGCTATTATCGCCTCATCCAGTGCCAATGGTTCTGAAGGGGGATTTCTCTCTGTTATTTTCGGTATCGGCAATCTCATTCTTTTCGCCATAGGCATGGTCATCGCTTTACTGTTCTCCATTGGTCTGCTGATTGCCATTTTCCTGGCGGCGGTGGCCATGGTCAATCCGGAACAAGCATCCCAAATGTACTCCGACTTAAAAAAAAACTTTTCACCAAGCGCAATAGCGCTGAATAGACAATGTTGTGAGAACAGTTCGGCAGGTATCGATATTTCCAAGGAGGAGTACGACAAGATGAAACAGGAGATTGCAGAAATCCAGGAAAAAAACAAACTTTTGCAGACTAATATCAATAAAGTCACTGCCGACAATTCTCTCTTGCAGAGTCATGTTGATACCTTGAATGGTGAAAACTCAGCTCTCAAGATGAAAATTGACGACCTGAGCGCTGCTGTTGAAAACCTCCAGGGTTCGGAGAAGGAAATTAAAAATCTTGTAGACCAACTCACCAAAAAAGTGCAAGCCGGCGCGGATCAGGACCTCAAAGACCAGCTGAAGAAGCTGGAAAAACTTCAAGACGATACCCATCTTGCAATAGATACTATCCTTGAACGGCTGAATACTCTTGAATCAGGTCTGAAACAAACTCCCACTTCAGGAATTTTCACCTATATCGACAAAAAAGAGGAGCAAACTCTTTTTATTCAAAAAGTCGAAGAGGCACTTATCCAGGAGATGACCTATGCACAAATTGATGATTATTTGACTAAAACCCTTCCTCCTGCCCTCGATAAGATCATAAAGGATCATCCCTCGCTCACCAAAAGTTATATCCGCGATCAGCGAAGAGATTGATGATAGTCGTGACTACCTCGACCGAAAAGCCGTGTAAAAAATGACATGCACGGCTTTTCTTTTTTTTTATCATTTTCCTTCTTCCCCTGGCGTTTTACCCACAACTACACTCAATTAGAAAACGGCCTGGTTCACTGCTGAGTTTTACAGATTATAAAATGAATCTGAAACCTGATTTTCTCCTTGACGGTCTTCGATCAATCAAGTAGTTTGCCGCGGTCTTTGAGTCAGCGGGAAGCGGTTGCGGGCTGTTTTGGTCCTGGTATGTATCGTCCCGAATCAGAAACGAAAAAGACTAAGAAAACCATTGACCGGGGGATTTGGTTATGGTAAATTATCCTGCTCACCGCGGAACTTGTACCGCGCGGTTTTT
>Ga0210123_1000026_pt1 | contig 82004 bp, 88 predicted proteins | sample Muzzi_PWB_D2_FD_185535 | JGI IMG/M metagenome (GOLD analysis project Ga0210123, IMG submission 185535) | Wetland microbial communities from San Francisco Bay, California, USA, that impact long-term carbon sequestration - Muzzi_PWB_D2 (SPAdes) | ecosystem: Environmental > Aquatic > Marine >... | reverse complement strand
CGCTATGCCCAGTTCGGGGCCGAACCGGACGAGGAGAAGTACGTGCACCGGCACCCCGGCGCGCATCCCGACATGGTGCCCTGGCTGCTCGAGAAGGAGATCCACATCTGGGGGGTCGACGTAATCTCGACCGACCACCCCATGGACCTGCCGATCGGGCGCTTCCTCGGAAAGGGCTCGTTCGGGCACTGCGACCGGGTGCGCAGACAGGCGGAGGAGAAATTCGGCGGCCCGGCAGAGGTGGACCGGCTGTTCCCCGACGAGGACTATCAGCTGACGCACAATCGGTTGTTTCCGCACAACTGCATGCACGTGGAAAACATGGGGGGCGACATCAGCCACCCGGACATCCAGAACCGGCGTCTCACGATCGGGATCTTTCCGTGGAAGTTCCGGGGCGGCGAAGCGGCGTTCTGCCGCGCCATCGCGTTCCTCGACGAATGAGCGGCGAATGACCGACGTCACGCGGCTGCCGGCTTCGAAACTCCGCCGGCTCATGGACACCGACGAGTTGACGCCGACGCAGCTCGTGGAAGCGAGCCTCGACGTCGTGGAGCGCCGCAATGGCGAGTTGAACGCGATCGTCACCCTGTCCGAGACGGCGCTCGACGAGGCCCGGGCCCTCGAGGCCGAGGTGGCGGCCGGGGCGTCGCGCGGCCCGCTGTACGGCCTCCCCGTCGGGATCAAGGACGTCACCGAGGTCGGCGGGCTGCGCACGACGTACGGATCGCCGCTGTACGAGAACTACGTCCCGGACGAGGACGCCCTCGTCGTGAAGCGGCTGCGCGAGGCGGGGGCGATCATCCTCGGCAAGACGAACACGCCCGAGTTCGCGGCCGGCGGCAACACCTTCAACGAAGTCTTCGGCCGCACGGGGAATCCCTGGAATCCCGCGCTGAGCGCCGGCGGCTCGACAGGCGGCGGGGCGGCGGCGCTCGCCACGGGGATGATCGCGATCGCCGAGGGCACGGACCTGGGCGGCTCGCTGCGGATCCCCGCTTCCTTCTGCGGCGTGGTCGGTCTGCGCCCCTCTCCCGGCCTCGTCCCGACGTATCCCACGCAGTATCTGTGGGACGACCTGCAGGTGACGGGCACCCTGGGCCGCACCGCCGAGGACATCGCCCTGGTGCTCGACAGCGTGTCCGGCGCGAGTCCGCTCTCGCCGGCCGTACAGTCGGTAAGTGGGCGCGAGTTCGCGGCGGCCGTGCGCCGCGGCCCGCCGAAGAACCTCCGGGTGGCGTACGTGCACGATCCGGTGGGCCTCGGCGTCGACCCCGAGGTCGCGCGGGTATGCCGCGAAGGCGCGCTTGCGCTCGACAGCGCGGGCGCCGAGGTGGAGGAGATCGAGCTCGACCTCTCCTACGGCTTCGATGCCTTTCTCGCGCTTCGCGGCTACTGGATGGTCGCGCATCACGTCCGGCACCTCGACCGGCTCGGCGAGCTGGGCGACAACGTGCGCGGCAACATCGAGGCCGGTCTGCAAACGACCGTGGCGGACCTCGGGGCTGCCGAGCAGGCGCGGGGCCGCATGTGGGAGGAATTTCGCCGCCTGTTCGAGACCTACGACCACGTCCTGACACCCTGCACGGCGGTGCCCCCCTTCCCCGTCCAGCAAAACTACCCGGAGACGATCGCCGGCCGGCAGATGGAGACCTACATCGACTGGATCGCGCCGACCTTCGTTCTCAGCCTGTCCGGCCTGCCGGTCGGCTGCGCGCCGGCGGGACTGGACGCCGACGGGCTGCCGGTCGGCCTGCAGATCGTCGGACGGCCGCGCAGCGAAGAGGCGGTTCTCGCGCTCGCGGGCCGGCTGCAGGAGCTGCGGCCCGTCAAGTTGCCCTGACCGGGACCGGCCTGCGATGCGCTACTTCGTCACCGGCGGCACCGGGTTCATCGGCTCGCACCTCATACGTCAGCTCCGCGAATCGGGGCACGGAGTGATCGCGCTGGTACGTGACCCCCGGGCCCCTGCCGCCGTCCGGCTGGCGGCGCTGGGGGCCGAGCTGGCCCCGGGCGACATCACCGAGCCCGCCACGCTACGCGTGCCCATGCAGGGCGTCGACGGCGTCTTCCACCTGGCCGCCTGGTACCAGATCGGCACCGACAGCCGCCACGCCGAAGCAATCAACGTGCGGGGGACCCGGCACGTGCTCGAGACGATGCGTGAGCTGGGCATCCCGCGCGGCGTCTACACGAGCACGCTCGCCGTGAACTCGGGCACCGGCGGCCGCCGCGTCCACGAAACGTACCGCTACGACGGGCCGCATCTCAGCGTCTACGATGCAACGAAGTGGCGTGCCCACTACGAGGTGGCACGCCCGATGATCACCGCCGGACTGCCGCTGATCATCGTGCAGCCCGGCGCCGTCTACGGCCCCGGGGACACCAGCCAGCTCGGGGAGCTGATGCGCGACGCCGCCGCCGGCCGCTTTCTGACGTTGCCGGGTGGCAACACCGGTCTGTGCTGGGCGCACGTCGAAGACACGGCGCGCGCGCACCTGCTGGCGATGGAACGCGGGGAACGCGGCGAGTCCTACATCATCGCGGGACCCTGCCACACGTACCGCTATGCCTTCAAGGCCGTCGCGCGGGCTGCCGGCCGCAAGCTCCGCGCCCTCTTCCCGCCCCCGATCCTGCTGCGGGGAGCGGCGCGCCTCGCGGTCGCCCTGGAGGGGCGGATCTCGCTTCCCCCGGAGTACTCCGCCGAGGCCCTCCGGGTCGTCGCGGGCACGACCTACTACGGGGACAACACCAAGGCGCGGAAGGAACTGGGCTTCGCCCCGCGGCCGCTGGATCGCGGCCTCCGCGATACATTCGGCGACGGACTCCGACCGGAACGAGGCCGAGCCGGCGGCTGACGGACAGCGAGCGAAGGAGCGATGCGACCGATCACGACGACGCAGCGGCGAACGAGGCTGTGGCGACGACACTACCTGGCGACGCCGGCGACCGGGACCGCAGCGCCGGCGAGGGTCGCCCGCGACCTGGTGGCGATCCACGCCACCGACCCCGCCTCGATCTTTCTCGGCCTCCGGGCCCGCGTCGCGGATCTCGCTGTGGAAGACGTCGAGCGAGCCCTGTACCGCGCGCGTTCGATCGCCCGCATCATGGGGATGCGCCGCACCATGTACGTCGCGTCCGTGGATCGCATCCCGACGATCCACGCTGCCGCCAGCTGGTCGCTCGCCCGCACCGAGCGCCGCCGGAACCTGCGACTGCTCGAGCTGGGTGGCGTACCGGACCCCGAGGGCTGGCTCGACACCGTCACCGACGAGACGTTGGCGGCGCTACGGGACCTCGGCACCGCGACGGCGGCCGAGCTCACCCAGGCCGTTCCGGGGCTGGGGCTGCAGATCGAGGTGAATCAGGGCAAGAAGTGGGCGGGCAAGATCGGCATGTCCAGCCGGGTTCTCCTGTGGCTGGCGATCGTCGGGCAGGTCTCCCGCGCAGAGCCCCGCGGTACGTGGAAATCGACGCTGTACCGCTGGGCGCCGACGCGAGAGTGGCTGGGCCTCGATCTCGACGCCCGTCCCGAGGCGCCGGAAGTGGCTCGAGCGGCTCTCGCACGTGCGTATCTCGGGGCCTTCGGCCCAGCGACGTTCGACGATCTTCACTGGTGGAGCGGCTGGAACAAGACCCAGACCCGCCAGGCGCTCGAAGCGATCGAACCCGTCGAGGTCGACCTGGAAGGGTCGGTGGGCCTCCTGCTCGGCGACGACCTGGAGCCGACCGATCGGCCCCCTGATGCCGTCGAGCGGGACAAGGTCGTATTGCTGCCGCCCCTCGACACCACGACCATGGGATGGAAGCGGCGGGACTGGTACGTCGGCGAACTCGAAGAGCACCTGTTCGACCGGAACGGCAACGCCGGTCCCACGGTCTGGCGGAACGGGCGCATCGTCGGCGGCTGGGCGCAACGAGACGACGGCGAGGTGGTGGTGAGGCTCCTGGTGGATGCGGGGACCGAAGTGACCGGCGCGGCTGAACGGGAGGCGGAACGCCTCGGCGAGTGGCTGGGTGAGCACGTGGTCGTGCCTCGGTTTCGGACCCCCCTCGAGCGTGAGCTCTCCGGCTGACGTCCCGCCGCGGAGTCACCGTCTGGGCTCCGCCGACGTGTTCCGCGTCCCGGTGACGGCCCTCACAGGACGCGGCGACTGAGGCCGCGGGCGAACCGGGAGGTTGCATGGAACGCGTCGAGATCGTCATGGGCGACATCACGAAGCTCCAGGTGGACGCGATCGTCAACGCCGCCAACCAGCGCATGCTCGGAGGCGGAGGCGTGGACGGGGCGATCCACCGGGCCGCGGGCCCGCGGCTGAAGGAAGCGTGTCGGGAAGTGCCCGAGGTGCGTCCCGGCGTGCGCTGCCCGACCGGAGAGAGCCGGATCACGCCCGGCTTTGATCTGCCGGCTCGATATGTAATCCACACGGTGGGGCCCGTGTGGCACGGCGGCGATTCCGGTGAGCCGGCGCAACTGGCCAACTGCTATCGGAGCGCCCTCGAGCTCGCCCGTGAGCACGGGGCGCGGTCGATCGCCTTCCCCGCGATCAGCTGCGGGATCTACGGCTACCCGCCGGAGCTGGCGGCCGAGGTCGTCCGGCGTCCGCTGGCGGAGTACCTGGCCGCCGACACGTCGATGGAACGGGTCCTGCTCGTGGCCTTCGACGAAGACGTCCACGGGTCCCTGCGCGCCGTCTTCGAGCCGAGGACGTGAGCCCGGCGACCCGCGGTCTTCGGGGCAAGCCGTTGAACCTCGACCTCGTCCAGATCGACGCCGAGGGCGTGCCGCGGGGGCGGACCGGGCCGCTGGCCGACATGCCCGAGGGCGCATGCCGCGCGATGGCCACTCTGTACGACATCGTCGGGTTCGAGGAGCCGTGGATCGGCTACCTCGCTTTTCTCGGCGACGCGGCCGTCGGAACCTGCGGCTTCAAGTCCGCCCCGTGCGATGGGAGGGTGGAGATCGCGTACTTCACCTTCCCGGGCTTCGAAGGACGGGGGATAGCCACCTCGATGGCGGCCGGGCTGCTGGCCGTGGCGCGCCGACAGGACCCCACCGTGCTCGTCACGGCGCGCACTCTGCCCGAGCGCAACGCCTCCCACCGGGTACTGGAGAAGCTGGAATTCCGCGCCATCGGCCTCGTCGAGGACCCTGAAGACGGGATCGTGCTGGAATGGCACGGTGCGAGCGCATGACCTCGCACCGCTTCGCGTCGAGAGCAAAGGACCGCGCGAGATTGGAAACTGTGTCCGGCCACGTTAGAATGTCTGCCGGTTCATCGCCACCGGGAGCGGAAATATTTCAGGATCCGTGAACAGACTTCTCGCCCTTTCCGTTCTGGCCGTATGCGCCGGCTGCGGGACCGCCGCCACCAGCGGCACGGAGCCCGCCCGTCCGGCCCCGACCGCCGCCGCTGGCGAACCGGATCCCGCCATGGCCGAACAGGCCGCCATCGTCGACAGCATACGGCGCACCTACACGCAGGCCGACGTCGACTTCATGGCGGGCATGATCCACCACCACGCGCAGGCGCTCGTCATGTCGGCCATGGCGCCCTCGCACGGGGCCAGCCCTCGGATGCTGACCCTCACGCGGCGGATCATCAACGCACAGCGTGACGAGATCGCCCTCATGCAGCGCTGGCTCCGTGATCGCGGCGAGGACGTGCCCGTGGTCGACGCGACCGGGCACGAGACGATGCACATGCACGGCGCAACGATGCCGGGGATGTTGTCCGGCGAGCAACTGGCGACCCTCGACGCCGCGCACGGGGAAGAGTTCGATCGCCTGTTCTTGCAGTTCATGATCCAGCACCATCAGGGTGCCCTCACGATGGTCGACGAGCTCGTCGCGACCAGCGGCGGCGCCCGCGAGCAGGCCGTGTTCAAGCTTGCCTCCGACATCGGCGCCGACCAGGCGAGTGAGATCACTCGCATGCAGACGATGCTCCGCGACCTGCTCTTCGCTTCCGATGAATCGCCCTGACCGGCTCCTCGACTCGAGGGGCCGGCTCTGCCGTCCGTCCATCTTCTTACGGGAATCTTCTATGTCCAAGCCGTTAGCACCTCTCCGCGCCTTCGCCCTGGCGATCGGCGCCCTGACGTTCGTGTCCTGTGCGTCTTCTTCGTCCACCGACATGGATGCGGCGATGCCGGCCTCCCCGGAGGCGCAGGCCGCAGGTGGCGAGATGTCGTCAATGCCCCCCGATCCCGACCCGCGGATCGGTTTGAAGGCCGGGGTCACCGATCCGGGGACGGCGATCTGGAATCTCCGACTGCTCTCGAACACACCGAAGCCGGAGCCGTTTGCCGAAGCCACGAATTCGGATCTGGCCTTCATGGGGCACTACGCGATCCAGGGCAATTACAACGGCTTCCAGGTCTGGGACATCTCGGATCCCACCGCACCGACGTTGCGCCAGGGGTACTTCTGCCCCGCGTCGCAGAGTGACGTCTCCGTCTACCGCAATCTGCTCTTCGTCTCCGGTGAGGGCCTCAGCGGTCGCATCGACTGCGGTGGCGAGGGCGTGCAGGACAGCGTCAGCGCCGCGCGGCTGCGCGGGCTGCGCATCTTCGACATCAGCGACCTCGACAATCCCATGAACGTGGGCAACGTCCAGACCTGCCGGGGCTCGCACACGCACACCGTGCTCGTCGATCCCAACGATGCCGAAAACGTCTATGTCTACATCTCCGGCTCGTCCGTCGTGCGCTCTCCCAGCGAACTGGAGGGCTGCTCCGACGAGATGCCCGACGAGGACCCGAACTCGGCCCTGTTCCGCATCGAGGTGATCCGCGTGCCGCTGGCCCATCCCGAGGACGCGGCGATCGTTTCCTCGCCCCGCATCTTCGAGGGGCTCGACGCTCCGCCGCAGCACGGCGAGACGGAGGCCGACAAGGTCGCGCAAGAGAAGGCGCTTGCCGAGGCGAAGGCCCGCGGCGCGTTCACGGCCGAGATCTTTGGGCGGGAGCGGCCGCTGCCCTCGCGCTTCGTGGATCCGATGGTCGACAGCATCGTCGTCGCGCGTGGCGGCTCCGGCGCCCCGACAGCAGCCGACAGCGCCGCGCTGCGCGACGCGCTGCCGGACATCATCGCGAAGATCATCGGCAACCAGGCCAACCGTGGTCCCACGGGTCCGACGCAGTGCCACGACATCACCGTGTTCCCCGCCGTCGGCCTGGCCGGCGGGGCGTGCGGCGGCTACGGCCTGCTGATCGACATCTCGGATCCGGCGAACCCGCGCCGCATCGACGCGGTGGCCGACTCGAACTTCTCGTACTGGCACTCGGCCACGTTCAACAACGACGGCACGAAGATGCTGTTCTCCGACGAGTGGGGCGGCGGCGGCCAGCCGAAATGCCGCGACACCGACCCCTACGAATGGGGCGCGGACGCGATCTTCACGATCGACAGCGGAGAGCTGGAGTTCCACAGCTACTACAAGCTCTCCGCGCCGCAGACGCCGCAGGAGAACTGCGTGGCCCACAACGGGTCGCTGATTCCGATTCCCGGCCGTGACGTGATGGTCCAGGGCTGGTATCAGGGCGGGATCTCGGTGTTCGACTGGACGGATCCCGACGAGCCCGTCGAGATCGCGTTCTTCGACCGCGGTCCGCTGGACGCCGACGAGATGCAGAGCGGCGGCTCCTGGTCGGTCTACTGGTACAACGGCGTGATGGTGAACTCCGAGATCGCCCGTGGACTCGACATCTTCGAGCTCAAGCCCAGCGCCTGGCTGACGAAGAACGAGATCGACGCGGCGAAGTCGGTGAAGCTCGACTACCTCAACGTCCAGGGGCAGCCCCAGTTCGTCTGGCCGGCGAGCTTCGCGCTCGCCCGCGCCTACGTTGATCAGCTTTCGCGGTCTAAGGGGCTCAGCGCCACCCGAATCGTGGATGTGCGCCGGACGTTGAATGCTGCGGAGAAGGCCTCGGGGGGTGATCGTCGCAGCGCCCTCGAGAGCCTGGCCCGGGAGCTGCGCGCCGAGGCGGCGGGCTCGAGCGACGCCGCGAAGGTGAGAACGCTGGTCGGCGCGGTGCGCGACCTGGCCGAGGCGACCGGCTGAGTCGATCTCGTTCCGCTGAGCTGGTGCGCGCAGGCCTTCTCACCCTCTGCCTCGCGCTGTTGACCGTCGGTGCCGGCCGGGCCCAGGAGCCCGACCGGCCGCCGATGGCACCCTCCGAGTCCGCCGCCCGCCCGCGCGTCGGCCTCGTTCTTTCCGGCGGCGCAGCCAAGGGTCTCGCCCACATTGGGGCCCTCGAGGTGCTCGAGGACGCCGGGCTGCCTGTCGACATCGTCATGGGCACGAGCATGGGCGCGGTCGTGGGCGGTCTCTACGCCATGGGCTATTCGTCCCGGACCCTCGAGGACATCGTGCAGCGGCAGGACTGGACGCAGCTCCTCAGTGACGCCAGTCCGCGCAGCGCCCTCGACGTCGAGCGGCGGATCCAGGCCGGCGCGACGCTGTTCTCGCTACCGGCCGAAGGCGGCACGATCCGCCTGCCGGGCGGTGTGCTAGAGGGCCAGCGAGTACTCGAGCTCCTGGCCCGGTTGACCTGGCCCTACCACCAGGTCAGCGACTTCACCGCTCTCCCCCGGTCGTTCGGGGCCGTCGTCATGGATCTCAAGACGGGACAGGCCGAGGCGCTGACGGGAGGCTCTCTCCCGCTGGCAATCCGTGCGAGCATGTCGATTCCCGGCCTGTTCGAACCCGTCCGGATCGGGAATCAGACGTTCGTCGACGGTGGTCTCGCCCGGAATCTCCCGGCCTCGGACGCCATGGAGCTGGGCGCCGAGGTGCTCGTGTGCATCGACGTCTCGAAACCTCCGCCCGACGAGGCTTTCTCTCCGGGATCTCTGCTGGACATCGTCCTGCGCACGGCGTTCCTGCGGGCCGAGGTCTCGACCCGACGGCAGCGCATGCTGTGTGACGTATTGATCGAACCGGACGTCGAGGAACTCGGGTACTTCAGCTTCGACGAATCCGCCGCGTGGATCCGGCGCGGGCGTCAGGCCGCGATGGCCGTGCGCGGACAGCTGGACTCGCTCGTCGCCGCCCTCGGGGCACCGGCTCCGCGCCCGATCGCCGCGCCTGGCGCCGATCCCGTCCAGCTGGTCGGGATCGCCATCGAGGGCGCGTCCCCCGCGGCGGAACAACTCGCGCGGCGTCGACTGAACCTCCAGACCCCGGGGCTCGTGAGCCCCGGCGAGCTCAGCCGGGCGATCGAGCGCGTATACGGTACGGGGGAGTTCTCCCTCGTCTCCTACCAACTGCTCCCGGCGGCCGACACCGCGCACCGGCACCCCGCAGCCATTCGTCGCCGCCTGGTCGTGCAGGCGCGTCAGCGGCAGCGCGATTTGCTCGGGTTCGGATTCCGCTACGACAGCCGCGAGCGGGCGGCGCTGCTCTTCGACCTCACGCTGCGCAACCGGCTCGCCTTCGGCAGTACGACGCGCTTTGCCGCGCGCCTCGGACGTGAGACACGCATCGGGGTCGACTATTTCGACCGCCTGGGCGTCGATGCCCCGACCGGCATCGGCGGCGGGTCGCACTACACGCGCGTCCCGATCGACCTGTTCCCGGGCGCCGAGCGTGCGGCGGTCCGCGGAGAGATGCGCATCTACGACGGGGGGCTGTTCGGCACCCTCGCCGTGGCCAACGCGGCCTTCCTGCGGCTCGGCATTCACGGCGAATACCTCCACGCAACACCCGAAGTCGGCGCCGACTCGCTGGCTGGCCGGCCCGTCGAGATGATCGACCGGACATTTCACAGCGTTCGGGCCGAGCTGCTGGCCGACACGCGGAATCGCGTCGTTCTGCCCACCCGGGGTGTTCGCGCGTACCTCAAGGCCGAATTCGCCGACCCGGCCATCGGCAGCTCCCTCACGTTTCAGCACTATGTGACCGACATCGAGGCGTTCGTGCCGGTCGGGGCGACCGTCACCGTGTCGACCCGGTTCGCGCTGTCCCGGGGCCGCGGCGACGGCCTGCCGCTCAGCCGCGGGACGTTCGTGGGCGGCCTCTACCCGCCGACCGTCTTGCCCGGACGGTTCCTGCCGCTGACTGGATCTCGGTCGCAGGAGCTCTCGGGTCGCAGCGGCCAGCTCGTACGGCTCGGCGTGCGGTGGATGGCGCGGGAGGACGTGTTCCTGGAGCTTGCGGGGGACGCAGGGGCGGCCGGCGACGACTGGACGCTGGACGGAGACGAGCTGCGGTTCGGACTCGGCCTGACCGCCGGGTTCGTCACGCCGATCGGTCCGGTATCCGTGACGTTCGCGGCCGACGAGACCGGAGACCTGCCCGGCGTGGGCTTCAGTCTCGGCCACACCTTCTGAATCGATGCCGACGGGAGCAGACGCGATGACGGATCGCACGGATGTCGTGGTCGTAGGCGCGGGACTCGCCGGACTGGTCGCGGCGGCGGAGATCGCCGACGCCGGAAAGCGGGTGATCCTCGTCGATCAGGAGGGTGAGGATTCGCTGGGTGGCCAGGCCTTCTGGTCGCTCGGGGGCCTGTTCTTCGTCGACAGCCCGGAACAGCGACGCCTCGGGATCCGTGACAGCCGGCAACTCGCGCGGCAGGACTGGATGGGCACGGCGCGCTTCGACCGCCCCGAGGACGCCTGGCCGCGCCGCACGGCCGAGGCCTTCATCAACTTCGCCGCGGGCGAGATGCGCTCCTGGTTGCACGGCCAGGGCATGCGCTGGTTCCCGGTGCCCGGTTGGGCGGAACGGGGCGGCGCGCTCGCTCACGGACACGGCAACTCGGTTCCCCGCTTTCACCTCACGTGGGGCACGGGCCCCGGCGTGCTGGAGCCCTTCGTGCGCCGGGTACGCAAGCATGTCGACGCGGGTCGCATCTCCCTGCGGTTCCGCTACCGGGTGAGCCGGCTGCTGCGCACCGACGGACGCATGTCCGGGGTGAACGGCGAGGTTCTCGCGCCGGCGGAGGTCGAACGGGGGATGCAGTCGAATCGCGACGTAGTCGGTGACTTCGAGCTCGGTGGCGGGGCGGTGATCATCGCATCGGGCGGGCTCGGCGCCAACCTCGACCTCGTCCGCCACCACTGGCCCGCCGAGCGGCTCGGACCGGCACCGGAACAGATGCTGAGCGGTGTTCCGCATCACGTGGACGGACGGATGCTGGAGATCTCGCAACAGGCGGGTGCCGCCCTCATCAACACCGATCGCATGTGGCACTACACGGAAGGGATTCGCAATTGGAGCCCGATCTGGCCGAACCACGGCATCCGCATCCTGCCCGGACCCTCCCTTCTCTGGTTTGACGCGTTCGGCGAGCGCCTCGAGGCCCCCTGCCTTCCCGGATTCGACACGCCGAGTACGATGCGCCGCATCCTGGCGACGGGGCAGGGGCACTCCTGGTTCGTCTTCAATCGCCGGATCGCGGAGAAGGAGGTCGGCCTGTCGGGCTCCGAGCAGAACCCGGACGTGACGTCGAAGCGTTGGCTCTCGTTTCTCCACCACCGTCTCGCCGGCGGGCCACCGAAACCGGTACAGGCGTTTCTCGACCATGGCGAGGACTGGATCGCACGGCCTGAGCTCGGCGCCCTGGTCGACGCGATGAACGAGCTCGCGGGTTCACCGCACCTGGATCTGGCACATCTGCGTCCCCAGATCGAGGCGCGGGACCGGGAGGTCGAGAATCCCTTCACCAAGGATGCTCAGATACTGGCTCTGCGGGGTGCGCGACGCTATCTTGGAGATCGCCTGATCCGCACCGTGCAGCCCCATCGCATCCTCGATCCCCGCTATGGCCCGCTGATCGCCGTGCGATTGCGCATCCTCACCCGGAAGTGCCTGGGCGGCATTCACACGAACGTCGACGCCCAGGTCCTGGACGAGGCGGGAGCGCCCGTTCCGGGACTATACGCCGCCGGCGAGGCCGCCGGGTTCGGGGGCGGGGGCTACCACGGCTACGGGGCCCTGGAAGGGACGTTTCTCGGAGGGTGCATCTTCGGCGGGCGGCGTGCCGGCCGGCACGCCGCCGCCGCCGTCTAAAGACACGACCAGGATCTGGATTCCCCCCGTCCGAGGAAGAGCCGTGAGACACAACGTCGGAGGCGTCGACCGAATCGTCCGTTTCGTCGTTGGCACCGGCCTGTTGCTTACGGTCGTTTTCCTGGACGTCGTGCCCCTGATCGCCGCGCTCCTCTGGGCGGGCGCCGCGATCGCCCTGGCGACCGCGGCCATCAGTTTCTGCCCACTGAATTACCTCATGGGCATCAATACCTACCGGGGCGCCTGACTGCCCGCTCCGGCACCGGCTTACCCGGCGATGTCGAGGAGCTCGACCTCGAAGATCAGCGCGGAGTTCGGCGGGATCGGTCCCTGGCCACGCGGGCCGTACCCCAGCTCCGGCGGAATGAACAGCCTGTACTTGCTCCCGACCGACATCAACCGTAGGCCTTCCGAGAATCCGGAGACGAAGCCCTGCACGGAGTGTGTCACCGGCTCGTTGCGGTCGTAGGAGCTGTCGAACTGGGTCCCGTCGGGCAGCGTGCCTCGGTAGTGGATCGTGACGTTGTCGGTGGAGTCCGGCTTGGCCCCTTCGCCCTCCTCGATCACCTCGTATTGGAGTCCCGAGTCCGTCGTCTTCACGCCTTCACGCTCCGCGTTGGCGGCCAGGAAGGAATCCGCGACAGCCTGGTTGGCCTCGGCTTCCTCGGCCATTTTCTGTTGCTGGGCTTGCTGAAGATCCATCTGGAAGCTCTGCAGCGTGCTGTCCAGGACCGCCTGGCTCACCGCAGATTCTTCCCCGTTCATCGCGTCCCGCAGACCGCGGGCGAAAGCGTCGATGTCGATGCGATCGGCCATCGGCGCGAGACCCTGGCCGATGTTCCGACCAATACCGTAGCTCGCTTGTTGATCGGCGGTCTCCAGCGACGCGTTCGCCCCGGGCTCCGCCTGCTGCTGGCACGCAGCGAGCGACACCACCATCGCGCCGGCAAGCATCCAGGGGCTGTAGTTGACTGCACGCAAGAGTATATCCTCAGTGTTGATGTTCAGAAGTCGTCCGAGGCCCGCAAGTAATGGGATCGTCGCCCGTAAGGCCAGTCCCTGACGCCACATCAGTCCGGAGGATCCGCCAGTGATCGGACACCGCTACGAAGCCCGTGTGACCTGGTCGCGCGGCACCGCGCCGTTCGTCGACAATAAGTATAGCCGACGGCACGAATGGACATTCGACGGCGGCGTGACGGTGCCTGCCTCATCGTCCCCTTCGGTCGTGCCGTTGCCCTTCTCCGCCCCGGATGCCGTGGACCCCGAGGAGGCGCTGGTCGCCTCGGCGTCCAGCTGTCACATGCTGTGGTTTCTTTCACTCGCCGCGGAGCGTGGCCTGGTCGTCGACGCCTACACCGACGAAGCCTACGGGGTGCTTGGCCGCATCGCGCGGGGAAGGCTTGCCTTCTCGCGGATCGTCCTGCGACCCGACATCCGGTTCGCAGACCCGGGAACGGCCGGGGCCGCCACGGTCGATGCCCTGCACGACGCTGCACACGACAAGTGTTTCATTGCCAGCTCGCTGCGCTGCGAAGTCGTCGTCGAGTCGAACTGACAGCACTGCGGCCACGTCTGGCCGGTATGCCGCCCATCCTTCATTATGCGGGCTGGCTGGTTCTACTTTCCCCCCTCGCGGAACCGACCGACAGTCCGCGGTTTTATGAGTGCGGGCTGACTCGATATTCAGTCATCGAATCCGGGATCATCAGCATGGGACTCGCGGAATATCCGCGCGTGGCATATCTGAGCGACACGCGGCTCCCGGGGGACGAGCCAGAGCTCGCCTATTCGGCGCTGGCTGCCCAAGGGTTCGTGGAAGCCGGCGCCGACGTACGCCTGATCCTGCGCCGGGTGGGCCGCGCCCGACCAAGTCTCGCATTGCAGGACGTGACAGGGATCGTCCTCCCTGACATTCAGGCCATCCGGGCGCCCAGGGTACTCGGGTCGAGTCGGCTGTTCCACATGCTGGCCTATCGCCGCCTCCTGCGGGGAGACCGCAACGTCCTGCTGTTCCGCGACGCGGACTTCTTGCCCTGGGCCGTACGCCTTCGGCGTCGCGGTATGCGCGTGTTCTTCGAATCGCACGAGTATCAGGGCGATCTTCGGACATTGAGGCGCTGGCTCCCCGCAATCGACGGCGTCTTCTGCACGTCACGGCCCCAACTGGAGCGTTATCTGACAGACTTCCCGGAACTCGAGGTAGATGTTGCGCTCTCCGGCACCCGCTTCCCGGCCCCAAACGAGCGCAGCGGCTTCACGCGCCGCCTGGGCTACCTCGGCTCCATCCAGTCGGATTATCCCCTGGACATCGTGATGGAGGGTCTCGTCCGCTGCCGGACCACGGACGTCCGGCTCCTGGTCGTGGGAGCGCGGGACGAGGAGCAACGCGAGCGCATCGAAGGCACGGCGGCGGCACTCGGGATCTCCGGGCGCGTGGAGGTGCATGGCTGGATGCTCCCCACTGAGCTCGCCGAACAACGGGCGCGCGTCGACGTGGGTGTGATTCCGTTGTCGGAGTCGTTCGCCCGGCACGGGCACACGCCGCTGAAGCTCGTCGAGTGCCTGTCGGCTTCCCTTCCGACGATCGCCACCCGGGCGGAGGTCGTGACGGCCTACATCACCCACGGCCGCGAGGGACTGCTAGTCGATCGCACGGCGGAGTCTTGGGCGAACGCGATCGACCACATCTACGCGGACTTCGACGCGTATCAGGCCATGGCAGAGCAAGCGCTGGCCCGCGCCCGCGAGCTCACCTGGACGAAGCGCGCGACTCGAATGCTCGATCGAATCGCCGCCTCGCTACAGTGAGGCATGTGGGCGGACCAGGCGGAACCGGACCACATAGGGCACGTCGAGTTCGTCACGCACGACGGCGAATACGGCGGATCGGGTGAACAGGGGACGGGCCCCGGCCGATACCTGAGCTAGAAAAGAAACGGGCCTCCCGATCTCTCGGGAGGCCCGTTCTCTCATCTCACGACCCGAAGGTCAGGAGACCTGGACGACGTTCTCCGCGGCCGGGCCCTTGGGACCCTGGACGACGTCGAATTCGACCGTCGCACCCTCGGTGAGGCTCTTGAAGCCCTCAGCCTGTATGTTGTTGTGATGAACGAAGCAATCCTTTTCGCCGTTCTCGGGGGTGATAAAGCCATACCCCTTCTGATCGTCGAACCACTTTACTGTTCCCCTGGTACGCATCATGCGCTCCCTGGTGTTACGATCCTTCGAGCGGATGACCCGCACTTAGACCATAGATACGCGGAAAAGCCCGCGCGGCTCGCGTGACGATCTCGCCACGCACATCAACGAAAAAAGCGGCGATCTTCCGATGGAAGACCCCGCCTCCATGCCGAAAACCATTGTTGGACGAGACTACCGTCCTGGAAACAAGATATGTCGCCGACCCGGGTGAGTCAATGAGCCGGAAGCCACCTCGAGCCAGACCCACGATTGGGGCCGTTCTGATGGCCAGCCTGATGATGCTTGCCTGCGGGCGGACCCCCAGCGACGAATCCGCCGGGAGCACGTTCTCCGTGTCGGACAGCGCCGGCGTCGAGCTCGTCCAGAGTCAGCGGCCCGTCCTCGCGAGCGGTGCGGGATGGCGCGCGATGGACTCCGCGGTCGTGCGCATCGGACTTCGCGACGGACCGGCTGCGCTCCAACTCGCTGGTGTAGAGGGCGCGCTGCGGCTCGCGGACGGCCGCTACGTGGTCGCCGACGGCGGTTCGCGCGAGTTGCGCGTGTTTGGCTCGGACGGCAACCACCTTCGGACATTCGGGGGACAGGGCCGTGGACCGGGTGAGTTCACCGCGCTGGCCGGCATCGGACAATCGGCGGACGGCCTGTGGGCCTACGACTTCGCTCTCCGCCGTATCACCTGGTTCGATCCGGACTCCGGCCTGATCGCCGCGACGACGCTCGGCGCGGAACCCGCGGCCCTGGCGCCGGTGGGATCACTCCCCGAACGCTCGTTTGTTCTCCGGCAGCTCTGGGGCGTCGCCGCAACGGCGACGACGACCCGGGAAGGCCTGAGGCGGGACCTGGTGGCCGTGGTCCGGACGGACTCGTCGGGATCGCGGATGGACACCATCGCCCTCGCCCCGGGCCGGGAAGTCATAATCCGCGAGGAGGACGGTCGTGGCGTAATGAGCCGCCGTCCCTTCGGCCGCAATGTGGTCGCGGCAGTTCGTGACGGTCGCGTCGTAATCGGAACCGCGGATGCGCCCGACGTCGACGAATACGAGGCGGACGGCACGCTGCGCCGCCGCATTCGGTTTCGCGATCGCCCGAGGGAGATCGGTCAGCGGGAAATCAAGGCCTTCATTTCCGCCCGACTCGCCGACGTCGCGCCGGAGGAGCAGCCGGGACTCCGGGCGGAGCTCGAGGCTCTTCCCTATCCCGACCGGGGGCCCGACTACGACCGCTTCGTTGTCGACGACTTGGGGAACCTGTGGATCCGCCGCTGGATGGCCGACGTGGCGGCTCCGCGAACCTGGTCGATCGTCGACACGTCCGGCGTATGGCTCACGGACGTCGTGCTCCCGGCGGGATTCACGCTCCTGGATGCCGCGGACGACCTTGTCATCGGGGTCGAACTCGACGAACTGGACACCGAATCCGTCGTCGCGTACCGGCTCCGGAAGCCCTGAACCGCCTGGCCCGGCACCGGATCATTCGGCCTCGCCGAACTCGGCGAACGTGACCACGTTGCCGCCCGGCTCGCGGACGATGATCTCGGTAGACCCGTAGAACGTTTTCCGCCGGGGGTGGAGGATCTCGGCTCCCTCGAGCGCCGCCTCGACGGCATCGATGTCGTAAACCTCGATGAACAGCAGGGCGCCCCCTATGGGCGTGTCGGCCAGCCCAGGGAACTCCGCCGTGACGCTGGCGCGCGTCTGCACCATGACCTCGACTTCGTCCTTCTGGAGACCGACGAACCCGAGTCTGTCGCCGTGGGGCACCTCCATCGTGCGTTCGAAGCCGAGGCGACCCTCCCAGAACGGTAGAAGCGGCTCGATGGCCTCGACGTAGAGCACGGGAGTCAGCATTTTCATCTGCGCCTCGTGGTCGGGGGTCTGCGCCATCGCGGGACCGGCGATTTGGAACACCGCGACGAGCGGCGCGGCGAGCATCGACGTACGGAGCACACTCGGCATCGAATCCTCCGGGATCTGCACGGGCATGTGTGGAACGAATCGACGTACGAACGGAACTCTACGTGCGCCTCGCCCCGTCGTCTTGAACGAATCCGACGCGGAGGCGGCTACTGGTCCGCCAGTCGCCGGGCGACCGTCCCAGCAGGGCCCGGAACTCGCGCGTCAGATGCGCCTGGTCCGCATAGCCTGCCTTGTAGGCAATCGTGGCCAGGGGTGGTCCATCCCGCCGCTCGACCAGGGCTCGGGCGGTGTTCACCCGCTCGACACGCAGGCAGTGCTTCGGGGCGAGGCCGACGGATCGGACGTAGTGTCGTTCGAGCGTCCGTTCGGACACACCGACCTCCGCCGCGAGCCGGGAGACGCTGGCGCGCCCCCGACTGCGCCGAACGAGGGGATCCACAGCCGCAACCACGGTATCGGGGTCGGAACAGCCCTCGAACCATGCCGTGAGCGCCGGCCACAGCAGTCCGCCGAGATCGGCGCCCGACGCTTCCGCCAGCCGGCTGGCCAGATCGTGCAAGTGCTCCGGACCGGGCAGCGCGTCGTCGATCGGTCTTCGGGTGTCCACGAACATGTCGGCCGGAGCGCACAGGCGACCGCAGCCACCCGGCGCGAAACGCACACCCAGGTAGCGGTGGGGAGCCACCTCGAAGGTGCCGGCGCGGCTCATTGTGCCAACAAACCAGGCGGTACCCACATGGAGGTCGAAGATGACATCCATGCAGCCATCGGGGGGTATCACCGGGAGACGGCCATCCGGCCTCGTATGTGCGGGATCAGCGGGGCCATGCGTCCACGCGCAACGAACCCGCCCCGCCAGCGCCGGGGGCGGCAGCATCTCCCGGTAGTCGCAGGGAGATCCGCACCTCACACCTTCGCCCCGTGGCACTTCTTGAACTTCTTGCCGCTTCCGCAGGGACATGGATCGTTGCGTCCCACGTCCTCGAACTCCGCCCCCAGACCGCCGGGCTCGGTCACGGTGCCGACCGCCCCGCTCGGCTCGGCCTCCATCGCGGTGGCCGCGATCCCGGTCGGGCTCATCTCGGGCCGGGCCGCCGGGCGCTGCCCACCACCGTCACCGGCCGTCCGCGTCTCGCCGCCGCCGACCCCGGTGGGTGGTGTGTCCGACGGACCGCTCAGCCGCGTGATGCGCTGCGCCCGCATCGCCTGGGGTCGCTGCTCGATCTGGGCCCGGAATAGCCGGTTGGCCAGCGTGCGGCGCAGGTCGCCCATCAGGTCGACGAACGCCTCGAACGCCTCTCTCTTGTACTCGATGAGCGGATCGCGCTGGCCGTACGCCCGGTAGCGGATCGAGTCGCGCAGGTGATCGAGGTCGTAGAGATGGTCCTTCCACTTCTCGTCGATCACCGAGAGGGTCACGTAGCTGAGGATGCGCTCCCATACGTCGCCGAACGACTCAAGCTTCGCATGGTAGGCCTCGCGCACGAAGTCGACGAGCGCGCCCTCCAGCTCCTCGGTGGTCGTCCACGGGTACTCGGCCGGTCCCGCGTCTCCGACGTCCAGAAGGCTCGGCAGCAGGAAGTATTTCAGCAGGATCCGCTCACGCAGGCCATCCAGATCCCAGTCGTCCGCCATGCTGCCTGCAGCGATGATCTGATCGAAGTCCGCCCGCACCGACGCCTCGATCATCTCCCACGCCTCGCCCTTGAGGTCTTCCCCGCCCTCGAGCGCGAACAGGCGCAGGTCATAGACCACTTCGCGCTGCTGGTTCATCACGTCGTCGTACTCGAGTAGCTTCTTGCGGGCCTGGAAGTTCTGCAGCTCGACCCGCCGCTGGGCACGCTCGATCGCCTTGGTCATCCACGGATGCGTGATGACCTCGCCCTCCTCGGCGCCAAGTCGGTCCATCACTTTCGCCACGCGGTCGGTGGCGAACAGGCGCATCAGGTCGTCCTCGAGCGACAAGAAGAAGCGACTGGAGCCTGGATCGCCCTGGCGCCCGGCGCGACCGCGCAGCTGGCGGTCGATGCGCCGTGACTCGTGGCGCTCGGTGCCCAGAATCTGCAGGCCGCAGGGAGGATCCACGTAACAGCCCAGCGTCTCGACCTGCTCCTGGTCGAGGTCGGCCTCTTCGTCGACCTGGCCGAACGCAGGATCCTTCGACTGGATGCCGCAGACCCGGCACTTCACGATGCCCGGTCCGAGTTTGATGTCGGTTCCGCGCCCGGCCATGTTCGTCGCGATCGTGATCGCGCCCGGTTGCCCGGCGTCCTGGACGATCTGCGACTCCCGCTCATGCTGCTTCGCGTTCAGCACCTCGTGGTCGAGGCCCCGCCGCTTGAGCATCCGCGACACCGTTTCGGAGACGTCGACGCTGGTCGTACCCACCAGGATCGGGAGGCCCCGCACGTGCAACCGCTCGATCTCGTCGAGCAGCGCCGCGTACTTCTCGCGCTTGGTCCGGTAGAGCATGTCCTCGTCATCGAGCCGCCGGACGGGCCGGTTGGTCGGAATCACGATGACCTCGAGCCCGTAGATCTCGTGGAACTCGGTCTCTTCAGTCTCGGCCGTACCCGTCATGCCCGACAGCTTGTCGTACATGCGGAAGTAGTTCTGGATGGTGATCGTGGCGAGCGTCTGGGTCTCCCCGCGCACGCTGACCATCTCCTTGGCCTCGACGGCCTGGTGCAGCCCGTCGCTCCAGCGCCGACCATGCATCTTCCGACCCGTGAACTGGTCGACGATGACCACGTCGCCGTCCTCGATCACGTAGTCTACGTCTTGCTCATACAGGGCATGCGCCTTCACGAGCTGGTGGATCACGTGGATCCGCTCCGATTTTTCGGCGTACTCGCGCTCCAGCGCCTGCACGTGCTCGCGTTTCTCGTCGGGCGACATCTCCTCGTGGTCCTCGATCCGCTTGACCGCTTCGGAGATGTCGGGGACGATGAAGGCCTCCGGGTCGCCCGGGCTGAGGACGTCGAGCCCCTGGTCGCTCAGCTGGATCGTGTGGCCCTTCTCGTCGGTCGTGAACAGCAGCTCTTCGTCGACTTCGTCCATCGCCTTGTCGCGCATCAGCGCGCCTTCGGTCTTCTGGAGAAGCTGCTTGGCGCCCGTCTCGTTGAGGAGTTTGAGAAGCCGCTTGTTCTTCGGACCGCCGCGCTGGGCCGCCAGGAGGTACTTGCCGGCCAGAAAGTCGTTGCCCTCCTGCTCCTCGTCCTGGACCTTCCGCCACTCCTCTTCGGCTCGGGCCACGAGCTCGTTGACGATGTGGCTCTGCTTGCGCACCAGCGAGGCCACCTGGGCGTTGTACTGCTTGTAGACTTGCTGGTCCTCTCCGCGGCCGACGGGTCCGCTGATGATCAGCGGCGTCCGGGCCTCGTCGACCAGCACCGAGTCGACTTCGTCGATGATCGCGTAGGTATGCGCGCGCTGCACCCGGTCCTCCACGCGCACGACCATGTTGTCGCGCAGATAGTCGAACCCGAACTGATTATTCGTCCCGTAGGTGATGTCGCGCGCATAGGCGGCTCGCCGCTCGGGCGTACCGGGCTCCGTGTCGTCGAGACAGCCTACGGTCAGGCCGAGGTACTCGAACACTGTGCCCATCCACTGCGAGTCGCGCCGGGCCAGGTAGTCGTTCACGGTGACCAGGTGGGCGCCCTTGCCGGGCAACGCGTTGAGGTACAGCGGCAGGGTCGCCACCAGGGTCTTTCCTTCCCCGGTGGCCATCTCGGCGATCTTGCCCTGGTGGAGCACGATGCCGCCGATCAGCTGCACGTCGTAAGGGATCATGTCCCACGTCGTGCGGTTGCCGGTCACCTCGATCTCCTCTCCCAGAAGCCGGCGGCACGCCTCGCGAACGACGGCGAACGCCTCCGGCAGGACTTCATCGAGCACCTCAGCCGTCGCGGCGCGCAGCTCGTCCTCCGCCGCGGCGATCTGGCCCGTCAGCTCCTCCCGGTGGCCGGGGTCCTCGCTGTGCCGACGCTCCTCACGCAGGTCGACGATGAGCTTTTCGATGTCGTCCGTGCGCTCGGCGATCCGGCGCCGGAACCCGTCCGTGCGGCCGCGCAGTTCGTCGTCCGGCACCGAGGCGATGTCTTCCTCGTGCCGGAGGATCTCGTTTACGATCGGCTGGAGCTTCTTCATCTCCCGCTCGAAGCGGGTGCCCAGCACCTTGTTTATGATTTGCTTCAGCATGTCGTCTCAGTTCCCGTCATTCGTTCATCACTCTGTCGCTCTGCCACGCCCGCTCGACATCATCGAGAATCACGTCCGGCACGAGGTACCGAACCGAACGCCCGGCGGCGAGGCGGCGGCGGATCTCGGTGCTCGAGAGATCGATCCGGGTCACGTCCACCACCCGGAACGGATAGCGTGGATCCGGCGCCAGGGGCCGACCGTCCCGCCGCATCACGGCGATCTCCGCGAGCTCGATGATCCGCTCCGGCTGCCGCCAGCCGCCCAACCCTTCATACTGGTCGCATCCGACTACGAGGAACAGTCGATCGTCGGGCAGCGCCACCCGAACGCGCTCCAGCGTGTCCACCGTGTACGAAGGGCCTTCGCGCCCGAATTCGACGTCGCTGACCTCGATGCGTGGATCCCGCGCGAAGGCCCGGCGCGTCAGCTCCAGCCGCAGTTCAGCCGGGAGCACCGCGCTCCGGTGAGGGGGCCGCGGAGCCGGGACGATCACGAGCCGGTCCAGGTCCAACGCCTCGACCACGTCTGCCGCGACGATGCGGTGGCCGACGTGCGGCGGATCGAACGTGCCGCCGAACACCCCAGTGCGGTCTCGCGGACTCACTCGCTCGTCGACGCGCCGTCGGCCTCGGGGGCCCCCAGCGCGCGTGCCTCCGGACTGTCGGGAAAACGTCGCAGCAGCGTTTCCCTGATGGAACTCGCTTCGGCGAGAAACCCGACTTTCGAATAGCTGTCCTGGAGCTTCGCCAGAACTTCCGGGATGACGGGGGCGTCGGGGAATTCCTGGACGGTGGACTCGAAGTAGATGATCGCCGACTCGTAAAATTTCCGCTCGTAGTACCAGCTCGCCACCCGGGCGCGCTTGGCGGCGAGTTTCACGCGCGCCTCGGCGATCAGGTCGCGCGCCTCGTCGTCGAGATCACTCCGGGGAAAGTACTCGAGCAACCGGGTACACGCCTCGATCGCGCGCTCCGAGTACTCCTGGTCACGCGGAATGGATGGTGACAGCTCCCAGTAGGCGCGGCACATGCCCAGCTGCGCGTCGTCGGCCACCGGGCTGTTGGGGCGGCTCTGGGCGAGCATCCGGAACTCGTTCGCGGCCAGCAGATGCTGATTCGTCTGCAGGTACGACTCGGCCAGCAGGAAGCGGGCGCTGTCGGCCGTGGGATGCAGCGGCTCTCGGAACAGCAGGTCGCGGAAGCCCCGGATCGCGTCGGCGTACTTCTCCTGTGCGAAGCGGTCTCGCGACCACTCGAAACGCTCGGTCGGCGTCGCACCGGGGGGCGGAAGGGCGACCGAACAGGCCGCGACTCCGCTCACGGCGAGCAGGACCGCGGCGAGGACGGCGCGTCTTCCGGCACGTGGCAGCTTCGGGAATGACGTTCGTGACACGGGGGTTATGACTTTCCGTAGCGTATTTCGCGGATTCGCTCTTCAGCCAGGCGGACGAGGGGACCCGTCAGCGCCGGATTCAGCTTCCTCACCATCTCGTACTCCGCCTCGGCGGCGTCGAGGTTGCCCGCCCGCCGCATGATTTCGCCACGGGCGAAATGTGCCCGGTCGAGCAGGGTACGTGGAACCCCCTGGTCGATCAGGAGGTCCAGCTTCGCGAGCGCCGGGGCCGTCCGTCCCGCCGTGCGATCCTGCTCGGCCACTTCGTACAGGCACTGGCCGTACTGCCAGCGCGCCGCCGAACCGGCGCCCCGGTCAGCGCGCGGGCTGTCGAGATAGCGCTCGAAGTAGTCGATCGCCTCCCGACACCCTCCCATTTCCTGGAAGGCGACGGCCGTGGCCAGCCACGTCTCCGGGTCGGCGTCGCCGTCGTCGAGCGCCGCCAGGTAGAGGGGGAGCGCGCGCCCGTAGTCCGACAGATCGGCATAGTAGGAGGCCAGCTCGAGCTTGAGGTCGGTGGGCAGATAGGCCATCCCCATCGCCTGAACCATGTCGAGGGCCCGAGCCATGTTGTCGGGCGATCCGTCGTCGAGCGCAGCGCGAGCCGCCCGGGTCAACTCGATGGCCACGACGTCGCGGTACGAGGAATCCTGCTCCAGGGTCCGGCGCAAGTACTGCAGAGACGCCTCGACTTCCCCCCGCCCGGCGTAGGCGCTCCCAAGGCGCAGCAGAACCGCAGGATCCTCTCCGCGGGTACGCAACGCCAGCTTGTACTCCGCGATCGCCTCGTCGACGGACCCGGCGGCCATCAGCCGATCGCCGCGCTCCTCGGGGCCGCCGGAACCTCCGCAGGCCATCGCAATGACCGTCGCGAAGGCGAGGACGACCCTGCGCCATGCACGCCGCGATCCGGCACGCCGGCCGTCCATCTCAGCCCGCCGCCAGGTCGGGCCGCGACGGCCGGTGTCCCCGCCGGCGCCGCAACAGGCCATACTTGAGGATGCAGTAGATGGCACGAACTCCGTCCTTCCAACCGATCTTCTTGCCCTCGGCGTAGGTCCGCCCGCTGTAGGACACGCCTACCTCGTAGACGCGCCAGCCGCCGTGGGCGACCTTCGCGGTCAGCTCGGGCTCGACCCCGAACCCCCGCTCTTCGATGACCAGCCCCTCCAGCACCTCCCGACGGAAGCACTTGTAGCACGTTTCCATGTCGGACAGGTTGAGGTTCGTCACCATGTTGGACAGCACGGTGAGGAATCGGTTCCCTAGATAGTGCCAGTAGTAGAGTACGCGGTGGGGTTCGCCGCCGAAGAACCGGGACCCGAACACTACGTCGGCCCGGTCGTCGAGGATCGGCTCCAGGAGCTTCCGGTATTCACCGGGATCATACTCGAGGTCGGCATCCTGAACGATCACGATGTTGCCCGTGGCCTCGGCGAAGCCCGTGGCGAGCGCCGCGCCCTTGCCCCGGTTCCGCTCGTGGACGACGACCCGGTCGATCAGCCCCTCGTCACGCAGCCGCTCGAGAATCGCCCCGGACCCGTCGCTGGAGCCGTCGTCGACCGCGACGATCTCGGCCTTGAGCGTCGTCGACGCCACACGCCGGACGATTTCCTCCAGGGTGTCAGCCTCGTTGTAGACCGGCATCACGACGGACAGGCGACGAGGCGTGGGAGCGTCCCCGCTCAAGACTCCTCCTCGGTCAGCACGGGCGGCGCCGCAAGCGCCTGGGCCTCGTGCAGCCCGCGAAAGTAATCGATCGTCCTCTGGAGCCCCTCCCGAAGGGAGACGTCGGCCTCCCAGCCCAGGATCCCGGTGGCCCGCGTCACGTCCGGCTTGCGCACCTTGGGATCGTCCTCGGGAAGCGGCAGGTGCCGCACGCCGGCCTCCGAGCCCACCAGCCCGAGCACGGTCTCCGCCAGCTCGAGGATCGTGAACTCCATGGCGTTACCGATGTTGACGGGATCCGTCTCATCGCTGTTGAACAGTCGGAAGATCCCTTCGATCTCGTCGGACACGAAGCAAAAGCTGCGCGACTGCGAGCCCTCGCCATACACGGTGAGCGGACGGCCGAGGAGGGCCTGAACGATGAAGTTCGACACGACACGACCATCGTACGGCCGCATTCGCGGCCCGTACGTATTGAAAATCCGTACGATTCGTGTGTCGAGGCCGTGGTATCGGTGGTACGCCATCGTCATCGCCTCGGCGAATCGCTTCGCTTCGTCGTATACGCCGCGCGGACCGATCGGATTCACGTTGCCCCAGTACGTCTCCGGCTGTGGATGCACGAGCGGATCTCCGTACACCTCCGAGGTCGAGGCGAGCAGCATGCGGGCGTTCTTCGCCTTCGCGAGGCCGAGAGCATTGTGCGTCCCGAGGCTGCCCACCTTCAGGGTCTGAATCGGCAACTCGAGGTAGTCGACCGGGCTGGCCGGCGAGGCGAAGTGGAGCACGCCGTCCAGCTCCCCGCGGACCTCGATGTAGTTCGTCACGTCATGCTTGACGAACTCGAAGCGCGGCTCATTCTCGAGGTGGGCGAGGTTGTCGAGGCTCCCCGTGATGAGGTTGTCCATCCCGACCACCGAATGACCCTCGGCCAGGAAGCGGTCGGTCAGGTGAGAGCCGAGGAAGCCGGCCGCTCCCGTGATCAGGACTCTCATCGCACCTGTTCCCTTCCGATCGGATAGTATTCGAAGCCCTCGCCCCGCATCCGCTCGGGTCGGAACAGGTTGCGGCCGTCGAACACGATCGGCGCCTCGAGCAGACCCGCCAATCGGCCCCAGTCGGGCCGCCGATACTGCTGCCACTCGGTCACGACGATCAGGGCGTCGGCGCCGCGGCAGGCGTCGTACTCGTCGTCAGCGTACTCGACACGACCGCCGAGGTACCAATCGCGCGCTGCTTCGCAGGCGACGGGGTCGTGCACGACCACCTTGGCGCCCGCCGCCAGCAGATCCTCGATGATCACGACGGACGCGGCCTCGCGCATGTCGTCGGTCTCGGGCTTGAAGGCGAGGCCCCAGACCGCGAAGCGGCGGCCGGAGAGGTCGTCGCCGAAGCGCTCCCGCACCTTCTCGCCGATGAGCTTCTTCTGCCGTTCGTTCGCCTCGTGCACTTCGCGGAGGATCGTAAGCTCGACGCCCAAGTCCTCGCCGGTGCGAATCAGGGCGCGCACGTCCTTCGGGAAGCACGATCCGCCGTACCCGGCGCCCGCGTAGAGGAAGGCCTGACCGATTCGTTCATCGGAGCCGATCCCCTTTCGGACGAGGTTCACGTCGGCGCCCGCCTTCTCACACAGCAGGGCGATCTGGTTCATGAAGCTGATCCGCGTGGCCAGCATCGCGTTCGCCGCGTACTTCGTCAGCTCGGCCGAAGCGATGTCCATGAAGATCACGGGGTTGCCACTGCGCACGAACGGCTCGTACAGCTCCTCGAGCACCTGGCGGGCAGCCTCCGACTCTACGCCGCACACCACCCGGTCGGGCTTCATGAAGTCGTCGACGGCCGCGCCTTCCTTCAGAAACTCGGGATTCGAGCAGACGTGGAAGATCCTGTCCGTGTGGCGCTCGATCTCGGCACGCACCAGACACGCGGTTCCCACCGGGACCGTGCTCTTGGTGATCACAACCTTCTCGTCGACCAGGTTCTGGCCGATGACGCCCGCCACCTCGAGCACGTGCTTGAGGTCGGCGGAACCGTCCTCGCCCGGCGGCGTGCCCACGGCCACGAACACGACCTGTCCACGTCGTACGGCCGCGGCCACGTCGGTCGTGAACTCGAGACGGCCCTCGTCGAGATTGCGGGCCAGCAGGCGGTCGAGGCCCGGTTCGTAGATCGGTACGTCGCCCTCGTTGAGCCGGGCGACTTTCTTGGCATCGATGTCGGCGCAAACCACGCTGTTGCCGGTCTCGGCCAGGCAGGCGCCGACGACCAGGCCCACGTAGCCGCTGCCGATGACTGTCACGTTCATTGGGTTACGTTTCCGTTGCCGGAGTAGCGGCTCTTTCCGGCGCCTGCTGGCGGGCATAACGCCGGGTGATCCAACGGTACACCTCACGCACCGACTGCTCGATGTCACGCTCGGGAACCCAGCCCGTGTCGCGATGCAACAGACTCGCATCGCCTCGGATCACGGGCACTTCGCGACGTCGACGATCGGCGTCGGACACAATCTCGGGGCTCACGCCCGCCTCGTCGAGAATCCACTCGAGGATCCGGCGAATCGCCACCGGACGGCCGCTGGCGACGTTGTAAGCCGCCTCAGGCTCGTCGAGTTGCATGACCAGCCGAAAGGCCCGAACCCCATCGCGCACATCCGTGAAGTCTCGCTCCACGTCGAGATTTCCTACGTGGAGGACGCCTTCGCGGCTGCGTCCGCAACACATCTCGGCCACCTGTGTGCAAAAATCGGGCACGACGAAGTGAGAGGCCTGGCCGGGGCCCACGAGGTTGAAGCTCCGCATGACCAGGATGCGCATGCCGCGAGACCGGCGGTAGGTGTGCGCCGCCAGCTCCTGGGCGGCTTTCGACAGGCCATAGGCCGACACCGGCCGCAGCCGCATGTGTTCGGTCAACGGGACGCCCTCGCTGGCTGCGTCGCCGTAGGCGTCCCCGGAGCCCATCACCAGAATGCGGGGATCGAAGTCGAGGAATTCCTCGCGCACGGCTGCCACGGCCTCGCACAGATTCACGGTTCCCCCGGCGTTGACCGCCAGCGCCTGCGCGGCACGCTCCCGGGCCATCGCACCCGACGCGAAGCCCGCGAGGTGGTAGATCTGGTCGGGACGGACGGCGGCGATCAGCCGGTAGAGGGCGTCGTGATCACGCACGTCGGCGGCCTTCCACTCGGCCTCCGCGACCTGTTCCATGGACAGTGTGTCACGCGTAGGGGGCAGGGTGAGCGTGGAGGCGGAGACGTCGTGGCCCGTCTCGAGCAGCTCCTCAATCAGGTGTTCTCCGACGAATCCGTCGGCCCCTGTGACGAGAACCCTCACGTCAGGCCCCCGCGGGCCGGTCCGCCAGCTTCCCGGCCATGTGCGACAAAGGCCCCGCCGGTCGGCAGAGCCTCGGGTGACTCCGGGCGGCCGGGAGCAGCGCCCGGTACCACGTCACGCCGGTCAGGGAGCCTTGCGGATCTTCCCGGCTTTGATGCACCGGGTGCATACCCGAACCTTCTGCCGCCGTCCGTCTTCGAGAATGCGGACGGTCTGGAGGTTCGGCATGAAACGGCGCTTGACCCGGTTGTTCGCATTGCTCACGCGATTCCCGGTCCGAGGCCCCTTATTACATACGTAGCAGAAGTTCGCCATGAGTACTTCGTCAGTTGAACGTGAGCGAATCGGCGAGCATGAAGCTCGAGGTCGCCGGGATCGCGTCGGCATTGTTGCGATTGACGGCGCTGCTCTCCACCCAGGCGCCCCGGATCGAATCGTTGAGCGCGTACACGCGGCCGTAAACCGTGACGCGGTCCCCCTGGTTCAGCGATGTGCCTCGCGCGATGATGTCGGGACTCAGCAACACCGGATACGCGTTGGAGCCGTCGAGGTCGACGGTCAGCACGCCGCGGCCCAGGTTCCCGCTGACACCCATGTTGCGGAGCACTCCCTCTTCACCGACCAGCGTCTCGGGAGATCCCACCAGCTGGGCCGGAATGATGTCGACCAGCTCACCGGACTCCTCTTCCTGGGTCACGGGCTCCACCTGCTGCGTCACGGTTCCGCTCTGCACGTACAACCAGTACAGGAAGCCCGCCGTCAACAGAATCGCCAGCACCACCAGGAGGGGCGATGCCCCTCGCGAGTCCCTCCAACGCGCCATGAATCGTACCCTTTCCCGGCCCGCGGCCGGTCGTTCTCCAGCTAGTCCGTCAGCTCGATGATCGCCAGTTCGGCCCCGTCGCCCTTGCGAGCGCCCAGCTTCAGGATACGGGTGTAGCCGCCCGGCCGCTCCCGAAACCGCGGTCCGACGTCGTCGAACAGCTTCTGAAGCGCGGCGCGATCCTGGATCATGCGGCGGGCGCGCCGACGGCTGTGCACGTCGTCGGTGCCTCCGATGGTGATCAGCTTCTCGACCACTGGCCGCAGCTCCTTGGCCTTGGCTTCGGTCGTCCGGATCCGTTCGTGCTGGATCAAGCTCGTGGCCATGTTGCGGAGCATGGCCCGTTTGTGACTCGAGGTGCGGCTTAGCTCGCGCCCCTTCTTCCTATGCCTCATCGGACTCCTCGTCGGATGCTGCCTCTTCCTCGACGATCCACAGGTTGCCGTCGTCGTCCCGCTCGAGATTCATCCCGAAGCGCAGCCCATTGAGGGCCACGACCTCGGCGACCTCTTCCAGCGACTTCTCGCCGAAGCTCGGCACATCGAGAATCTCATCACGCGTGCGCACGACAATATCGTACAGCGTGTGGATGTCGGCCTTGTCCAGATTGTTTCGCGAGCGGATCGAGATGCCCTCGAACTCCGCCAGCTCCGCCTCGAGCAGCTCGGCCATGTCGGCCGGAATGGCACGCTTGCCGTCCTTGTGCTCGCGCCGCTTCGTCTCCGCGCCGTTGGTGCCGGAGCCGAACGACAGCAGGTAGCCGAGGTGCTCCTGGCCCAGTTCCGCGGCGTACGCCACCGCGTCGCCCGGATCAATGGAGCCGTCCGTCTCGACCTGCAACGTCAGCCGGTCGAAGTCGGTCCGCTGCCCGACACGGGTCTCCTGCACGACGAAGTTCGCCCGCAGGACCGGGTTGTAGATCGAGTCGACCCGAATGAGGTCGACGGGCGCGTCCTCGGGCTTCTCGTGGTTCTCGGCCGGGACGAACCCGCGGCCGCGGTTCACCCAGAACTCCAGCACGAGGGGCCGGTTCTCCGGCAGCTCGTCCTGCAGGGTGAACAGCGTCTGCTCGGGATTGATGATCGTGACCCCCGATACGGAACCGATGGCGGAAGCCCGGACGGTTCCGGCCTTGTGGAGCGACAGCTCCAGCTTCGCTTGATCGACGCCCTCGTCGAGCACGATGATCAGCCGCTTCAGGCTCTGGATGATCTGGTGAACGTCCTCGACGACGCCGTCGATCGTCTGGTGTTCGTGTTGCACGCCGTCGGCGCGAAACGCCCAGATCGCGGCCCCGGGAAGGGACGAAAGAAGCAGACGCCGGATCGAATTTCCGACCGTGTGGCCGAACCCGCGCTCCAGTGGCTGCAGAACATACTCGGCCCGCCGGCCGTCTGCGGAACGGTCGCGTTCCTCGACGGTGCTGGGCAGGACCAACCCTGTAAGATCAAGCATCGTTATCGCGCTGCCTCGTTACTTGCTGTAAAGCTCGACGATCAACTGTTCCTGAACGGCGAGCGGGATATCGGCTCGAGACGGTACTTCCAGCATGCGGCCCGTCAGATTGTTGAAATCGACGCCGATCCAGGAAAGCGTGTCCTTGCCCTTCCTGTACTCGACGGCCTCGCGGACGAGTGGCATGTCGTGAGCGGACGGCGCGACCGAAATCTCCTGGTTCGGGCCGACCATGTAGCTGGGCACGTCGACGGTGGCTCCGTTCACCTTGACGTGCCGGTGGCGGACGAGCTGTCGCGCCGACTTGCGTGACGCGGCGAAGCCCATGCGGTAGACCAGGTTGTCGAGGCGCGACTCGAGCGAGACGAGCAGGTTCTCACCTGTCACGCCCTTCACCCGCGACGCATTCTCAAACAGGCGGCGGAACTGCTTCTCGCCCACCCCATAGATCCGCTTGACCTTCTGCTTCTCACGCAGCTGCAGGGCGTACTCCGACGAGCGGCGCCGCCGCCGCGAGTTGCCGTGCATGCCGGGCGGATAGCTCTTGCGCTCAATCGCGCACTTTTCGGTGAAACAGCGCTTCCCCTTGAGGAAGAGCTTCTCGCCTTCCCGCCTACACAGGCGGCAGACGGGTCCGGTGTAACGTGACATCTATCTCTCTGGTTCTCCTCGGGTCTTTCCTTGGCGCGGGGCGCCCTGACTCAAACGCGGCGCTTCTTGGGCGGTCGGCAACCGTTGTGCGGAATCGGCGTGACGTCGCGGATCGACCGGATCGTCAGGCCCGCGGACTGCAACGCCTGGATCGCCGACTCGCGGCCGGATCCGGGTCCCTGCACCCGCACGTGCACACGCTTCATGCCCGCCGCAGCGGCCTCGCGGCCTACCGACTCCGCCGCGATCGTCGCGGCGAACGGCGTGGATTTCTTCGAGCCTTTGAATCCGGCCTTGCCGGCGCTCGACCAGGCGACCGTGCCGCCCTGCATGTCGGTGATCGTGATGATCGTGTTGTTGAACGTGGCCTTGATGTGGGCCATACCTTCGGCGTCGACGACCTTCTTCCGTCGTCCGCCGCTTCTCGGCTTCGCCATTCTCTCTCGTTCCCTTTACTTCTTCGGGGGCTTCTTTTTGCCCGCCACGGTGCGGCGGGGGCCCTTTCGGGTCCGGGCGTTCGTGTGCGTCCGCTGGCCACGTACGGGCAGGCCCTTGCGATGACGCAGGCCGCGGTAGCAACCGATGTCCATGAGCCGCTTGATGTTCATGGACGTCTCGGTGCGCAGCGCCCCTTCGACCTTGTAGCGGTTGTCGATGACCCGACGGAGTTTGTTAACGTCCTCGTCCGTCAGGTTCTCGACCCGGATATCCGGATCGACCGCCGTGTCGGTGAGGATGTCGCGCGCCGTCGAGCGACCGATGCCGTAGATGTAGGTCAGCGCGATTTCCACGCGCTTGCCTCGGGGCAGATCAACCCCCGCGATTCTCGCCATTCGTCAGCCCTGCCTCTGCTTATGCTTCGGATTGCGGCTGCAGATGACTCGCACGACGCCTCGGCGCCGCACGATTTTGCAGTGCTCGCACATCCGCTTCACGCTGGAACGCACTTTCATGCCCCTGTCACCCCTGTCTGCCGTTCACGAAAGAGCTTTCTATAATAGCTGTTTCGATGAACGATTTCAATTCCGGCCGAATTCGGCCTACTTGAACCGGTACGTGATCCGACCCTTCGTGAGGTCGTACGGCGACATTTCCACCGTCACTTCGTCCCCCGGCAGGATCCGGATGTAGTGCATGCGGATCTTCCCGGAAACGTGGCAAGTGATCTCGTGCCCATTCTCCAGCTTCACCCGGAACATCGCGTTCGGGAGGGCTTCGATCACTTCGCCCGACATCTGAATCGGTTCTTCTTTGGCCAAAACTCTACTCCTGAATGCTGACCCGCGGCCGCGCCCCGGTGAGGATCCTCGGACCCTCGGCGGTCACCGCCACGGTATGCTCGAAGTGTGCGGACAGGCTGCCGTCCGCCGTGACGACAGTCCAACCGTCATCCAGCGTCCGCACTTCGCGTGATCCCACGTTCACCATCGGCTCGATGGCGATCACCAGGCCTTCGCAGAGCCGCGGCCCGGCTCCCGACCGTCCGTAATTCGGCACCTGCGGATCCTCGTGCGGCAGGTGACCGACCCCGTGGCCGACCAACTCCCGCACGATGCTGTATCCTCGGGCTTCCACCACCCGCTGGATGGCGGCGCCCACGTCCCCGATCGTCGCGCCGATTCGAGCCGCTTCGATGCCGGCGGCGAGACCCTGCCTCGTCGTCTCCAGCAGTTGCTCCGTCCCGGGCGGCGTCGCCCCGATCGGCACCGTGATCGCCGCATCAGCGAACAGGCCCTCGAGCTTCACGCCCACGTCCACGCTGAGCACGTCGCCCTCGGCCAGCTCGCGACGGTCCGACGGGATCCCGTGCACGACTTCCTGGTTCAGGCTCGTGCAGAGCGTGCCCGGAAAGTCATACAGGCCCTTGAACGCCGGCGTGGCGCCCTCATGCGAGCGGATGAAATCCTCCGCCGCCTGGTCGAGCGCCGCCGTGCTCATCCCCGGCCGCGCCAGCTCGGCGACGTGGGCCAGGGTGTCGGAAACGATGCGTCCCGCCCGCCCGATGGCTTCGATCTCGTCCGCCGTCTTCAGTCGAATCACGAAGCCATCGCCTCGATGATGCGCGCCTGAACGTCCTCGACGCTTCCCCCGCCGCACACCTTTCGCACCGGCGTGTCGGAGCGCTCGTACCACTCGAGCACCGGCGCGGTCTCCTCGCGGTATACCTCGAGGCGACGGCGCACCGTCTCCGGCTCGTCGTCGGCACGGCGCTTGAGCCCATTCCCACAATCCTGGCAGAGCTCATGGCACTCGGCGCCCGCCGAGGCGACGCGGCCGCACTCGGCGCAGACTCGGCGGGACGACAGTCGCCGGACGATTTCCTCGTCAGCGACCTCGAGACTCACGATCGCGTCGATCTCCCGCCCGAGGTCGCTCAGCAGCGCGTCGAGCCCTTCGACCTGCGCCACCGTCCGGGGAAACCCGTCCAGCAGGAAGCCGCCGTCAGCTTCCTCCGAGGACAGCTTCTCGCGCATCATGCCGAGAATCACGTCGTCGGGGACCAGCTCGCCCGCGTTCATGTAGCGCTGCGCCTCGCGCCCCAGTGCGGTGCCCTCTCGCCGCGCCTCGCGGAGGAGGTCACCCGTCGCGTAGCGAGGGATCCCGTGTCGGCGGGCCAGCAAGGCGCCCTGGGTGCCCTTCCCCGCGCCCGGCGGGCCCATCAGTACCAGTCTCACGTCGTCTCCCGCGGCCAGCTCACATGTACCGCTGACGACCCCGATACTTCACGCGGCCCTTCTTCATGAATCCTTCGTATTGGCGGAGCAGCAGATGCTGCTGCATCTGCTGCACCGTGTCGAGCGCCACGCCGACCACGATCAGCAGCGACGTGCCCCCGAAAAAGAACGTCTGGATGTTGAACCAGTCGAAGATGAAGAACGGCAGCAGCGCGATCGCAGCGAGGTAGATCGAGCCGGGCAGCGTCACGCGCGTGAGCACGCGGTCGATGTACTCGGCCGTCGAAGCGCCCGGTTTCACGCCGGGGATGAAGCCGCCCTGCTTCTTCAGGTTCTCCGCCAGGTCGATCGGGTCGAAGATGATCGCCGTGTAGACGTACGTGAACACGATGATCAGCAACGCGTAAGCGATGTAGTACCAGGGCGATCCGACCGCGAAAATCTGGCTCAGATCGTACAGGAAGCCCTGCCAGCCGCCCGACGCGGCCCCGGAGCCCCCGGTGAAGGCATACAGCGTGCCCGGGATGATGATGATCGCCTGGGCGAAGATGATCGGCATCACGCCCGCCGAGTTGATGCGGATCGGAATGAACGACTTCTGCCCTTCACGAACCCGGCCCCGACCTACGACCTTCCGGGGGATCTGCACGGGGATCCGCCGGGCCGCCATGGTCAGCGACACGACCGCGGCCGTGATCGCGACCAGCACGGCGCACAGCGCGACGAGCATGAACAGGCTGATCCCGCCGGCCCGCCAGAGCTCGATCGTGCTGAACACGGCGCCCGGGAAGCCCTGGATGATCGAGAAGAAGATCAGCAGCGACATGCCGTTGCCGATACCTCGCTCGGTGATCTGTTCGCCCAGCCACATCACGTAGATGCCGCCCGCGGTGAGCAACAGCACGGTCAGCATGCGGAAGGACATGCCCGGGCTCGTCACGACGCCGGCCTGCGACTCAAGGAACAGCGAGTATCCGTAGGCCTGCGACAGACACAGGAACACGGTCACGTAGCGCGTCCACTGTGTCAGCTTCCGCTGCCCGTCCTCACCTTCCTGCTGGAGCTTCTTGATCGTGGGGAACGTCGCGCCGAGCACCTGGAAGATGATGCTCGCCGAAATGTACGGCATGATGCCGAGCGCGAAGATCGTCGCCCGCTGCAGCGCGCCACCCGTGAACAGGTTGTAGATCCCGAACAGCGTGCCGTCGAACTGTCCCGACAGCTGCTGCAGGGCCACCACGTCCACCATCGCGGTCGGAATGTGGGAGCCGAGACGATAGATCGCCAGGCACAGAAGGGTGAAGAGGATCTTCTCCTTCAGCTCCGGGATCTTGAACAGGCTCGCGGCGGCCTGGGCCGCCTGCAGGCGTTCGTTGGCCATGCTCAGTCGATCAGCTCGGCCGTGCCGCCCTCGGCCTCGATGCGCTCGCGGGCCGAGGTGCTGAACGCATGGGCGCGCACCGTGACGGCGCGACCCGGCGCTCCGTCACCGAGGATCTTGACGGGCTTCTTCGCAGAGCCGATCAACCCCAGTCGGGCCAGCTCGTCGGGCCCGAACTCCGAGCCCTCGATCTCCTCGAACGCCGCCAGGTTCACGACCTGGTAGCGCCTCGGGTTGCGCGACGTGAAGCCGCGCTTCGGCAGCCGCCGGTGGAGCGGCATCTGGCCGCCTTCGAACCAGGCCGGAATGCTCGCGCCGGTGCGGGACTTCTGCCCCTTGTGCCCCCGGCCCGACGTCTTGCCACTCCCGGAACCGTGACCGCGGCCGATGCGCTTGCTGGGCCGTTTCGACCCGTGCGCCGGCTTCAGATTGTCCAGTCCCAACCGCTTCTTCTCCGCCATCTTCAGTCGGCCTCCTCGACCTCGACGAGATGCGAAACGACTTCGATCATTCCGCGGATCGCCGGGTTGTCCTTCTGGACGACTTCCGCCTGGTGGTGGCGGAGGCCCAGGGCACGCAACGTTTCGCGCTGCTTCCGCATCGCGCCGTTGCCGCTGCGCACCTGTTTGATTCGAATATCTTTAGCCACGCATCGCCTCCCGCAGCAATTCCGGATCCATCCCGCGCTCGCGCGCAACCTGCTCCGGCGTCACCAGATCCTCCAGCCCTGCCATGGTCGCGGCGACCATGTTGAGCGGATTGTTGGATCCGAGACTCTTCGTAAGGATGTTCTGCACGCCCGCGCACTCCAGCACCGCGCGCACCGGACCCCCGGCGATCACGCCCGTACCCGGGCCGGCAGGCTTGAGCAGCACGCGGCCCGCGCCGGCCCGGCCGAGCTGCTCGTGCGGAATCGTCCCGTTGCTGAGCGGGATCTCGACCATGTTGCTGCGCGCGCGATCGATACCCTTGCGGATCGCTTCGGCGACCTCGTTGGCCTTGCCGAGCGCGGTTCCGACCTTCCCCTGGCCGTCGCCTACCGCGACGAGGGCCGTGAACGAGAAGCGCCGGCCTCCCTTTACCACTTTGGAGACGCGATTGATGTAAATCACGTTTTCCTTGAGGTTGTCGCCGTCATCTCGCCTGCGCTTCTGTCTCTTCGCCATGTAGAACGCTTTCGTCCGTCTCTAAAATTCCAGGCCGCCGGCGCGCGCCCCATCGGCGAACGCCTTGACCCGGCCGTGATACGGGTATCCGCCCCGGTCGAACACGATCTTCTCGATCCCGCTCTCGCGGGCCTTTTCCGCCAGGGTCCTGCCCGCCGCGAAGCTCGCGGCGCATTTCGGGGTCATCTCCTCGGCGGCCTCGATGCCCGAAGCGTCGCCAGCCGTCAGGGTGGAAACCCCGAACAACGTCAGTCCCCGATCGTCGTCGACGATCTGCCCCTCGATGTTGCGCAGGCTGCGATGCACCACGAGACGTGGACGCTCCGCCGTGCCGCGCACCTTCTTGAGTACGCGGCCGTGGCGCCGCGCACGCGCGTGCCGCCGAACCTGTGACTTGCTCTTCTTCGCCATGCTCTCGTTCCTCTGTTTCCTCAGGCAGTCGCCGCGGCCTTGCCCGCCTTGCGCCGCACGTGCTCGTCGCGGTAGCGGATGCCCTTGCCCTTGTAGGGCTCGGGCGGACGCACCTTGCGGATGCGCGCCGCCACCTCGCCGACGAGTTGCTTGTCGACGCCGCGCACGTGGAGAAGGGTCGGCGTCTCAACCGCGAGCTCGATGCCCTCCGGGGCCTCGAACAGCACGCTGCCGCTGAAGCCGACGCTCAACTCGATGTTCTTGCCCTTCTGCTGGACCCGATACCCGACACCGTGGATCTCGAGCGTGCGCTCGAAGCCCTCCGTGACGCCCTGCACCATGTTCGCGATCAGGCTGCGCGTCAGCCCGTGCCGCGAGCGATGGCGCGCCTGGTCGGTGGGGCGGGAGACCCGAAGTTCGCCGTCCTCGTGCTCAATCTTGAGTTCGGGATCGAACGATCCGGACATCTCTCCCTTCGGACCCTTCACCGTCACCCGTGAGCCGTCGACCTTGGCGGTCACGCCGTCGGGGAGCGGAATGGGCTGTCTGCCGACTCTGGACATCTCTCTCTCGCTTCCTAGTAGACCGTCGCCAGGACTTCGCCGCCAACGCGGCCGGCCCGGGCCTCGCGGTCGGTCATTACGCCGCGCGAGGTCGAGAGGATCGCGATCCCCATGCCCGACCGTACCTTCGGTACGTCCGACGCGCCGACATACCGGCGCAGTCCCGGACGTGACACCCGCTTCAGCGATCGGATCACCGGCCGCTCCTCCTCGGTGTACTTCAGGTAGACGCGCAGGACCTTGTGGTCCCCCTCGTCGAGCACCTTATACCCGTGAATGAAGTGGTTCTCCGTGAGAATCCGGCCGATCTCGATCTTGAGCTTCGAGACCGGCATGTCGACCCGACGATGCCCCGCGTGACCCGCGTTGCGAATCCGCGTCAGCATGTCGGCGATGGGATCGTTCATACTCATCGGTTACCAGCTCGCCTTTCTAACGCCTGGGATCTCGCCCTTGAGCGCCAGTTCACGGAAGCAGATCCGGCACAGGCCGAACTTGCGCATGTAGGCGCGGGCCCGACCGCAACGCTGGCAGCGATTGACGCCCCTGGCGCTGTACTTCGGGTCCCGATTCGCTTTCTCGACCAAAGCCTTCCTCGCCATCTACCTCTCCTGATTGCACCGCGGCCCGAGCACCGGCTCAGACCACTACCGGCGTTTCGTCGCGGAACGGCATGCCCATCTCCCGAAGGAGAACGAGCGCTTCGTCGTCTTTATCCGTCGTGGTCACGAATGTGATGTCCATCCCGTGCACGCGGACGATGTCGTCGTAGTCGATCTCCGGAAAAATCATCTGCTCCCGGACGCCGACCGTGTAGTTGCCCCGGCCATCGAAGGCCCGGCTGTTGAGCCCGCGAAAGTCACGCACGCGAGGGATCGCCGTGCTGACGTACCGGTCCATGAACTCATACATGCGGGCGCCGCGCAGCGTGACCTTCACGCCAACCGGCATCCCTTCGCGCAGGGCGAAGTTCGACACCGACTTGCGAGCTCGCGTCACGATCGGCTGCTGTCCACTGATCAAAGCGAGTTCGGCGACTACGGAGTCGAGCAGCTTGGGCTCGTCCTTGGCGCTGCCGAGGCCCACGTTCAGCACGATCTTCTCGAGCTGCGGGATCTCCATTGGGTTCTCGAACCCGAACTCGTCGACGAGCCGCGGGACGACCTGCTTCACGTAATGTTCTCTGAGCCTTGTCTTCATGGTTCCTTACGCCTTCGGGATCGGATTTCCGCTCTTCACGGCGATCCGTTCCTTCGTCCCGTCCTCGTCGATCCGGGTCCGATAGCGCGACGGCTCGTCGGAGCTGGGATCGACCAGCATCACGTTGGACGCGTCGATCGGCGCCGCGAACGAGACGATCCCGCCCTCGGGATTCTCCTGTGACGGCGCCTCGTGACGCTTCCGGATGTTCACCCCTTCGACGACGACCTTGTTCTTCTGCGGAATCGTCCGCAGCACGGTGCCCCGGACGCCCTTGTAGTTGCCCGAGAGAACCTGGACTTCGTCGCCCTTGCGAACGTGCAACTTCTTGCGTGTCATTTCTTCCGTTCCTGCTTCCTCAGATTACTTCCGGCGCCAGCGAGACGATTTTCATGAACTGCTTCTCGCGGAGCTCCCGGGCCACCGGCCCGAAGATGCGCGTCGCGCGCGGCTCGCCCGCATCGTTGATGATGACGGCCGCGTTCTCGTCGAACCGGATGTACGTGCCGTCGGCCCGGCGGTTCTCCTTCGCCGTGCGCACGACTACGGCGCGGGCCACCTCGCCCTTCTTGACCGTACCGCCCGGGATCGCGTCCTTGATCGCCACGATCACTACGTCGCCCAGTCCGGCGTACCGGCGCTTCGAGCCGCCCAGCACGCGAATGCACTGCGCGCGGCGGGCGCCCGAGTTGTCCGCGATGCGGACTTCGGTCTCCTGCTGGATCATCGCTCAGCCCTCCGTCTCAGGCCGTTCGACGAGCTCGATGACGCGCCACCGCTTCGTCTTCGACAGCGGACGCGTCTCTTCGATGACCACCACGTCGCCGGTCCGGTATTCGTTGGTCTCATCGTGCGCGTGGTGTTTCTTCCACCGGTTCACACGCTTCCCGTACAGGGGGTGCTGCACCCGGCGCTCCACGGACACGACGACGGTCTTGTCCATCGCATCGCTCACGACCTTGCCCTTCCGGACCTTCCGGCTTCCGGCGGTCGTCTCGGTATGTTCAGCCATCCTGGTCTCCCGCCGCCGCCAGTTCGCGTTCCGTGCGGATCGTCAACAGCCGCGCGATGTCGCGACGCAGGCCACGGATCAAACCGTGGTCCGCCTCCTCGAAGCTTGCCCGGAACCGCAGGTTGAACAGCTCCTGGCGGGTCGTGTCGATCTTCGCGTCGATCTCGTCGTCCGTCATCTCGCGGATCTCTTGTGCGTTCATGTCCCTAGCATCCCGATGAATAACTGGAGTGAGCCGCGTTACGAGCGCCACAGGGCCAGGTTCGAGGCGGCTCGCCGAAGACATAGCCCGAGCTACGTCGAGGCGTGCCAACGATGAAGATGGCCCTGTGCCGCCGTAACCCTTCGGGCGAGCGGCGGTTGCGCGGTTGATAGTTCGTCACTCCTCCTCGCCGTAGCGCTGCTACGACTCGTCGTCGTTCCTGCTCTGAACGCGCGCAAGCGCTGCTCGCGCGGTCACTCCAGTTATTCATCGGGATGCTCAGTCCTCCCGGACCAGAAACTTCGTCTTCACCGGGAGCTTGGCGGAGGCGAGCTGCATCGCCCGGCGCGCCACGTCCTCCGGCACTCCCTCGAGCTCGAACATCACGCGACCCGGCTTGACGGGCGCGACCCATCCCTCGGGGTTCCCCTTCCCCTTGCCCATCCGGGTCTCGGCGGGCTTGGAGGTGACCGGCTTGTCCGGGAAGATGCGGATCCAGACCTTACCGCCGCGCTTCATATGCCGCGTCATCGCGACACGCGCGGCCTCGATCTGCCGGTTGGTGATCCAGCCGGTGTCGAGCGTCTGGAGCCCGTAGTCGCCGAACGCGATCGAGTTGCCGCGCTGGGCGTTTCCCTTGAGACGGCCCTTCTGCTGTTTCCGGTACTTCACTCGCTTGGGTTGCAGCATGGTGCTCTACTTCCCCCCCCCGGCCGTGTACGTCTGTCCGGGGCGCTCGTCGACGACCTCGCCGCGGAACACCCAGACCTTCACACCGATGGTTCCATATGTCGTCTTGGCCGTCCGCGAGGCATAGTCGATGTCCGCCCGCAGCGTGTGCAGGGGGACGCGGCCTTCGTGATAGCCCTCGGTCCTGGCGATCTCGGCACCGCCCAGGCGGCCGCCGCACTGAATCTTCACGCCCTCGGCGCCGGCACGCATCGCCGACTGCAGGGCCCGCTTCATGGCGCGCCGGAAGCCGATGCGCTGTTTCAGCTGGTGGGCGATGCTGTCGGCCACGAGCGCCGCGCTGACCTCGGGGCGCTTGATCTCCTCGACGTTGATCGAGACTTCCGAATCGGTCAGCAGGGCGAGCTCGTCGCGCAGCTTGTCGACCTCGGAACCTCGCTTGCCGATCACGACGCCGGGACGACCCGTGTGGATCGTGACGACGATCTTCGTCGGCTTCCGCTCGATCTCGACACTGGCGACCGCCGCGTGGTCGAGTCGCGCATGGAGGTACTTGCGCAGCTTCTCGTCCTCGGCCAGCAGCTTGGGGAACTCCTTGCCGCGGGCGTACCAGCGAGACTTCCACGGCTTCACGATGCCGAGCCGGAAACCGTACGGATGTGTCTTCTGTCCCACGATTACTCCTTTGTGTCCACGACGACGGTCACGTGACTCATCCGCTTCCGAATCGGCGCGGCCCGGCCCATCGCGGCCGCCCGAAAGCGACGCAGCGTAGGTCCCTCGTTCACGTAGCACTCGCGGACGTAGAGCGTGTCGACGTCCAGGACGTCGCCCTGCACGTCCGCTTTGTGCACCGCGTTGGCGACGGCCGACCGGAGGGCCTTGTCGATCGGCTCGGCCGCAGCCTTCTTCGAGAACTGCAGGATCGAATAGGCCTCGTTCACATCCCGGTCACGGATCTCGTCGATCACGAGCCGCATCTTCCTCGCGGACATGCGGATATTCCTCGCCACCGCTCGCGCTTCCATCTCTCTCGTCTCCCTCGCTCGATCCGGACTCAAATTCGGACGCGCTTGTCGGTCGCCAGCTTGCCCCCGTGCCCGCGGAACATCCGCGTCGGGGCGAACTCGCCGAGCTTGTGACCGACCATGTTCTCGGTGATGTAGACCGGGATGAACTTGTTGCCGTTGTGCACCGCGACGGTGTGTCCGACGAAGTCCGGGCTGATCGTCGAGGCCCGGGCCCATGTTTTTACGACCCGCTTGTCGCCCGAGCTGTTCATGCGCCCGATGCGCTCGAGCAGCCGCTCGTCGATGTACGGTCCCTTCTTGATGCTGCGCGCCATGTCTTCTCCGTTTCCTTCGCTCTACGCGGGGGCTACTTCGTGGCCTTGCCGCGCCGGCGGCCGCGCACGATGTACTTGTTGCTCTTCTTCTTGCGCTTGCGCGTCTTCTTGCCCTCGGGCTCGCCCCACGGCGACACCGGCGGCCGTCCGCCCGAGGTGCGGCCCTCGCCGCCACCCAGCGGATGATCGATCGGGTTCATCGCCACGCCGCGGACCTTGGGCCGGCGGCCGAGCCAGCGGGAACGTCCCGCCTTGCCCGAGCGGATGAGCTCGTGATCCACGTTGCCGACCTGCCCGACCGTCGCCGTGCAATCGGAGCGCACCTGGCGGACCTCCGTGCTCGGCAGCCGCAAGGTCACGTATGGCCCCTCCTTAGCGATCACCTGGACCCCCGTGCCGGCCGAGCGGCCCATCTGAGCGCCCTTGCCGGGCACGAGCTCGACGCAGTGCACCGTGGTGCCCAGGGGCACGCTCCGGAGCGGCAGGTTGTTGCCGAGGTTCGCCTCCACTTCGTCGCCGGCGACGATCGTGTCGCCCACGGCGAGGCCGCGCGGATGCAGGATGTAGCGCTTCTCGCCATCCGCGTACTGGATCAGCGCAATGCGGGCCGAGCGGTTCGGATCGTACTCGATCTCTCGCACGGTGCCAGGCACGCCGACCTTGTCCCGCTTGAAGTCGATCTTGCGGTACCTCCGCTTGTGACCGCCGCCCCGGCGCCGGCTCGTGATCCGACCCGTGTGGTTGCGACCCGACGCCTTCGTGAGGCCCTCGACGAGGGACTTCTCGGGCGTATTGCGCGTGATCTCGTCGAACCCGGACACGGAGCGGAAACGGCTCGCCGCGGTAACCGGTCGAAATTTCTTCAGCGCCATCTGCTCAGACTCCCTGGTACATGTCGATCATCTCACCCTCGGGGAGGGTGACAATCGCTTTCTTCCAGTCGCGGCGGCGGCCCGTGCTGCGGCCGACCCGGCGCTCCTTGCCGAGGCAGTTCATCGTGCGCACGCTCTTGACCGACACGTCGAACATCTGCTCGACCGCGTTGCGGATGTCGATCTTCGTAGCGTCGCGATGAACCTCGAACGTGTACTTGTTCTGCTCCGCCTGCAGAATCGAGCTCTGCTCGGTGATCAGCGGACGGATCAGCACTTCCTGCGGTGCACGACTCATGCGTCCTCCAGGGCGGACTCTTCGACGACGACCAGGTCGGCCCACAGGATGTCGTAGGCCGAGGCTTCACCCCACGGCAGCACGAGCAAGCCCGGAATGTTGCGGCCGGACAGGTAGACCTCGCGCTGTATCCCGTCGGTGAGCACGAGGACGTTGCCCTCGGCCTCGACGGCTTCGAGGAAACCGGCCAGCTTCTGCGTCTTCGGCTCGCTGTAGGCGAACGACTCGACCACGATCAGATCGCCGTCCTGGGCACGTGCATTCAGCGCCGACGTGATGGCGAGCCGCTTCAGCTTCCGCGAGATCTGCGGCGCGTAGTCGCGCGGCTGCGGGCCGAAGATGATCGCCCCGCCCCGCCACAACGGAGAGCGCACGGAGCCCGCGCGGGCCCGTCCGGTCCCCTTCTGGCGCCACGGCTTCGTGCCGCCGCCGCGAATCGTCTGGCGGGTCTTCGTCGAATGCGTGCCCTGGCGCCGGTGAGCCAGCAGGGCCGTCACCACCTGGTGCAGCACGTCCTGGTTCACGGTACCGTCGAACAGGCGGTCGGGAAGTGTCACTTTTCCCGAGCGCGCCGCGCCCGCCGCCGTATATGCTTTCGCCTTCATCACTGCGTCTCCGCTTCGTTCTTCTCGTCGTCTCAAACGGTGCGAATGAGCACCACGTTGTTCCGCGCGCCCGGCACAGAGCCGTCGATCATCAGCAGGTTCTTCTCGGCGTCGATGGCGACGATCCGCCGGTTCATGGCCGTCCGAACCGTGCCGCCCATCTGCCCCGACATCTTGCGTCCCTTGATCACGCGCGACGGATCGGTCCCGGGACCGATAGAGCCCGGCGACCGGAGGATCGAGCTGCCGCCATGCGACGCTCGCGATCCGCCGAAGCCGTGCCGCTTAACCGTGCCCTGGAAGCCGCGGCCCTTCGTACGACCCGAGATCTTCACGCGCTGTCCGATCTCGAACATCTCGACCGTCAGCTCCTCGCCCGCCGTGTACTCCCGGTCGGCCTCGAGCTCGAACTCGGCCAGCACTTCGGGCACGTACTCCAGACCAGCGCGCGCCGCGTGGCCCGCGGCGGGCTTCTTGGCCCGCTGCTCACGCCGGCGGCCGAAGCCCAGCTGCACGGCCTCGTAGCCGTCGGTCTCGGTCGTCTTGATCTGCACGACCGGGCACGGGCCCACTTCGAGCACCGTGACGCCGACGGCGTTGCCCTTCTCGTCGAAGATCTGGGTCATCCCGACCTTCTTGCCGATCATCCCTGCCATGTTCGTACGCCCCGCCCTATTGGACTTTGATCTCGACATCGACACCGGCCGCCAGGTCGAGCTTCGTCAGCGCGTCCACGGTCTGCGGCCGGGTGTCGTAGATATCGATCAACCGCTTGTGCGTCTTCAGCTCGAACTGCTCGCGCGACTTCTTGTCGACGTGCGGACTCCGCAACACGGTGTAAAGCTGCCGCCGCGTGGGGAGCGGAATCGGACCGCTCACGGACGCGCCCGTCTTCTGGGCCGTGCGGACGATGTCCGCAGCCGTCTGGTCGATGACCACCGGGTCGAAGGCCCTGAGTCGGATCCGAATCTTCTCTGCCATCAGTCTCTCTGCTTTCCTACTCGATGATGTCGGTGACGACGCCGGCGCCGACGGTGCGGCCGCCCTCGCGGATCGCGAAGCGCAGCTCCGTGTCCATCGCGATCGGCGCGATCAGCTCCACGTCCATGTTCACGTTGTCCCCCGGCATCACCATCTCCACCCCGCCGGGCAGCTCCGCCGAGCCCGTCACGTCCGTCGTCCGGAAGTAGAACTGTGGACGATAGCCGTTGAAGAACGGCGTGTGCCGCCCTCCTTCGTCCTTCGTCAGCACGTACACCTCCGCCTTGAACTTCGTGTGCGGCGTGATCGACCCCGGCTTCGCGATCACCATCCCCCGCTCCACCTCTTCCTTGCCGACCCCGCGCAGCAGCAGGCCCACGTTGTCGCCCGCCTGCCCCTCGTCCAGGATCTTCCGGAACATCTCCACGCCCGTCACTACCGTCTTCTTGTTGGCGCCCAGGCCCACCATCTCGACCTCTTCGCCCGTCTTCACCATCCCGCGCTCCACGCGGCCCGTCACCACCGTCCCCCGGCCCGTGATCGTGAACACGTCCTCCACCGGCATCAGGAACGGCTTGTCCACTTCCCGCTTCGGCTGCGGGATATACGAATCCAGCGCATCCATCAACTCGTCGATGCACTTCGTCGCGTCCGAGCCCGGCTGCCCGTCCTCCAGCGCCTTCAGCGCCGACCCACGGATCATCGGCACGTCATCGCCCGGATAGTCGTACTCCGACAGCAGCTCCCGAACCTCCAGTTCCACCAGGTCCAGCAGCTCCTCGTCGTCCACCATGTCGCACTTGTTCAGGAAGACCACGATGTAGGGCACGTTCACCTGGCGAGCCAGCAGAATGTGCTCCCGCGTCTGCGGCATCGGTCCGTCCGCCGCCGACACCACCAGGATCGCCCCGTCCATCTGCGCCGCCCCCGTGATCATGTTCTTCACGTAGTCGGCGTGGCCCGGGCAGTCCACGTGCGCGTAGTGACGCTTCTCCGTCTCGTATTCCACGTGCGCCGTCGCGATCGTGATCCCACGCTCCCGCTCTTCCGGCGCCTTGTCGATGTTGTCGAACGACACGTACTCCGCCAGGCCCTTCGCCGCCTGGACTTCCGTGATCGCCGCCGTCAGCGTCGTCTTCCCGTGATCCACGTGCCCGATCGTCCCCACGTTCACGTGAGGCTTGGTGCGCTCGAACTTCTGCTTCGCCATCTCGACGTCGCTCCTTGTCTGCTGCTATCCGGGAGGGGCGCTTACTTGCGGCCCTCGATGATCTCTTCGGCTTTGTTCTTCGGAACTTGTGAGTAATTGGAGAATTGCATCGAGTAGACCGCCCGGCCCTGGCTCAGCGAGCGCAGGGTGGTGGAGTACCCGAACATCTCCGACAGCGGCACCGAGGCGCCGATGACCTGGGCGCCGGCCCGCTGCGTCATGCCGCCAATCTTGCCCCGGCGGCTTCCAAGGTCGCCCATCACGTCACCGAGGTAGTCCTCGGGCGTCACGACCTCCACGTCCATGATCGGCTCAAGCAGCGCCGGATCACCGCGGCGGACGGCCTCTTTGAGGGCCATCGAGCCGGCGATCTTGAACGCCATCTCGTTCGAATCGACGTCGTGGTACGACCCGTCGATCAGCGTCGCCTTGATGTCGATCAGCGGGTAGCCCGCGATCACACCGCTCTCCATCGCTTCCTTCATCCCCTGCTGCACAGGGTTGATGTACTCGCGCGGAATCGAGCCACCGACGATCGCGTCCTCGAACACGAAGCCCGCGCCCTTCTCGGCAGGCTCCACGTTGACGACCACGTGGCCGTATTGGCCGCGGCCGCCGGACTGGCGGACGAACTTGCCTTCGACCTTGTCGGCCGACTTGCGGATCGTTTCGCGGTAGGCCACCTGCGGGCGGCCGACGTTCGCGTTGACCTTGAACTCGCGCTGCAGCCGGTCGACGATGATCTCGAGGTGCAGCTCGCCCATCCCACTGATGATCGTCTGGCCCGTCTCCTCGTCGCCCGCGACGCGGAACGTCGGGTCTTCTTCGGCCAGCTTGGCGAGGGCCTCGGACAGCTTGTCCTGGTCGGCCTTCGTCTTCGGCTCGATCGCGACCCGGATCACCGGCTCGGGAAAGCTCATGGACTCGAGAATGATCGGGCGGTCGGCGTCGGCCAGCGTGTCGCCGGTCTTCGTCGACTTGAGCCCGATCGCGGCGCCGATGTCGCCGGCCCGCATGTCCTCGACCTCTGCCCGCTTGTTCGCGTGCATCTGCAGGAGGCGCGAGACGCGCTCCTTGCTGTCCTGCGTCGCGTTCAGCACGTGCGAGCCCGCCTTCAGCGTGCCGGAGTAGACCCGGAAGTAGGTCAACCGGCCGACGTACGGGTCGGTCATGATCTTGAACGCGAGCGCCGAGAACGGAGCGTCATCTTCCGCCACCCGCTCCTCGAACTGCTCGTCGTGGTTCGGCAGGTGCCCCTTCACCGGGGGTACGTCGAGCGGCGACGGCAGGTAGTCGATCACCGCGTCGAGCAGACGCTGCACGCCCTTATTCTTGAACGAGGCTCCGCAGAGCACAGGAGTCATCGCCCCGGCGAGCGTCGCCTTGCGGATGGCGCGCCGGACCTCGTCCTCGGTCAGCTCCTTGCCGTCGAGATACTTCTCGAGCGACTCCTCGTCATGCTCCACGGAGGCTTCGAGCAGCTCGTGGCGCAGCTCCTCCGCCTTCGCCTGCAGCGAGGTCGGGATCTCCCCCTCGCTCCACTTCACGCCGAGCGAGTCTTCGTCGTACACGACCTCACACATCTTCACGAGGTCGACGTGCCCGGTATAGAGCTCGCCCTCGCCGAGGGGGAACATCACCGGGAAGGCGTTCGCCCCGAGGCGGTCGCGCATCATCTCCACCACGTTGGCGAAGTCGGCCCCCACACGGTCCATCTTGTTGACGAACGCGATCCGGGGGACGCCGTACTTCGTGGCCTGGCGCCACACCGTCTCGGACTGCGGTTCCACGCCGCCCACGGCGCAGAACAGAGCGACGGCTCCATCGAGCACACGCAGGCTGCGCTCCACCTCGACGGTGAAGTCCACGTGCCCGGGCGTGTCGATGATGTTGATCTGATATTCCTCGTCCTCCTGCTTCCAGAAACAGGTCGTGGCCGCCGAGGTGATCGTGATGCCGCGCTCCTGCTCCTGCTCCATCCAGTCCATGATGGCGTCGCCGTGATGGACCTCGCCCATCCGGTGCGTGCGCCCGGTGTAGTACAGGATGCGCTCCGTGGTCGTCGTCTTACCAGCATCGATGTGCGCCATGATGCCGATATTCCGGAGCTTCTTCAGTGGTGTCGTGCGTGCCATCTCTGTATCGAATCCGCTTCAGTTTCGGATCTCAGTAGCTTCCATGGCCCGTCCGCGGCCGCTTACCAACGGTAGTGCGCGAACGCCTTGTTGGCCTCGGCCATGCGGTGGACCTCTTCCTTCCGCCGCACCGCACCGCCGTCGCCGCGTGCCGCGTCGAGCAGCTCGCCAGAAAGCCGGTCGGCCATCGTCTTTCCGGCGCGTCCGCGAGCGAAGCTCACGAGCCAGCGCCGCGCGAGGGAGTCGCGCCGCTTCGGGGCGACTTCCATCGGCACCTGGTACGTGGCGCCGCCGACCCGGCGGCTGCGCACTTCGAGCACGGGCTTCGCGTTCGACAGCGCCTGCCGGAACACGTTGAGCCCCGGCTGCCCCGTCTTCTCCTCGATCAGGCGCATCGCCTCATAGAAAATCCCGTCCGCCACGGACTTCTTCCCGTCCACCATCAGGACGTTGATGAAGCGCGTGACTTCCTGGCTGCCGTACTTCGGATCCGCCGGGATCTCCCGGATCTCCGCTTTTTGCCTACGTGACATGTGCTCTTCCTTGAACAAATGACCCGGCCTCTTCCAAGCCGGCCGGGTCGACCCTGCTGCCGATGTCTACCGTCTGTGGTGCCTCGCGCTCGGTCAGCCCTTCTTGGCGCCGTACTTCGAGCGACTCTGCTTGCGATCGGAAACGCCGGAGGCGTCGAGCGTCCCGCGAATGATGTGATACCTCACGCCGGGAAGATCCTTCACCCGACCGCCCCGGATCAGGACGATGCTGTGCTCCTGCAGATTGTGTCCCTCGCCCGGGATGTACGCGGTCACTTCGTATCCGTTGGTCAGGCGCACGCGGGCGACCTTCCGAAGCGCCGAATTCGGCTTCTTCGGGGTCGTCGTGTAGACGCGCGTGCAGACGCCCCGCTTCTGCGGGTTGGCCTCGAGGGCCGGCGCCTTGCGCTTCTTCTCGACTTTCTTGCGCCCTTTGCGCACCAACTGATTGATCGTGGGCATGTTCCCCGCTTGCCTGCGCCTCGGTTTACCGGTTCGCCAGCGTCAGAAACCGCCCTCCGGGGCGACTCGACACGCGTCCACGCGCGAGGGCCGGAGAAGCGGTGAAGTTAACGCGGAGGCGACCATCGCCTCATCGGTGAAAATCCGTCGTCGATCGTTCAATCGACAGACTGTGGATAGTAGAGGGAGTCACCGGGCCTGTCAAGCAACGCCCGGCCCCGGTCGAAGGGGGTCCGGGCTCCCCTCCGACACGGCGGCCGGAGGGGGCTCCAGGCGAACGGCCTAGCTGGCCGAAACCTCTTCGCTCTCGGCCGCTTCCTCCTCGGCCTGGGCGTCCTCTTCGTCGTCCTCTCGGGCGCCGTCCTGGTCGCCGCGGAGCTCCGCGAACAACCCGCCGGCCGGCACCGCAGGCTCGGGCTCCACCCGCCGCATCGAATCGAGCTGCTCCTGGAGCGGCTCACCGACCAGGAACTCGATGTCCTGGAAGCGATGGATCCCCGTCCCTGCCGGCACGAGGTGCCCGATGATGATGTTCTCCTTCAGCCCCTTCAGGTCGTCCTTCGCCCCGTGGACGGCCGCGTCGGTCAGCACCCGCGTGGTCTCCTGGAAGGAGGCGGCGCTGATGAACGACTCGGTCGTCAGGCTGGACTTCGTGATCCCCAGCAGAACGGGCTCCGAGCGCGGCGGCTTCTTGCCAGACTCGATGACCGCCCGGGTCTTCTCGCGGAACTCCATGCGGTCGACGTGCTCGCCCTCCAGATACTCCGTTTCGCCCGGATCGGTGACCCGTACCTTCTGTAGCATCTGGCGGACGATGCAACCGATGTGCTTGTCATTGATCCGCACACCCTGCAGCCGGTAGACCTCCTGGATCTCGTTGAGCAGATACTCCTGCACCGCTCGCGGACCCTTTACCCGGAGGATGTCGTGTGGATTGACCGGACCCTCCGACAGGCGGTCGCCCGCCCGGACCATGTCTCCCTCGTGCACGCGCAGGTGCTTACCAACCTGCACCAGGTAGACCTGCGGATCCTCGGCGCCCTCCATCTCGACGAGAATCTCGCGCTTGCCGCGCTTGATCCCGCCGAAGCTGACGCGTCCGTCGACCTCGGTGATCTCGGCCTGGTCCTTCGGCTTGCGAGCCTCGAACAGCTCCGCCACGCGGGGCAGACCCCCGGTGATGTCGCGGGTCTTGTAAGCCTCGCGGCTGATCTTCGCGACCGTGTCGCCCGGCTGGACCTTCTCGCCGTCCTGAACGAGCAGCTGGGCGCCGACCGGCACGATGAACTCGCGCAGCCGCTTGCCCTTGGCACCCACGATCTCGATCCGCGGATGCAGCTTCTTGTCGCGGTCTTCGATGATCACGAGCTGACGCCGGCCGGTGGCCTCGTCGAGCTCCTCGCGGAAGGTCTCCTCGGGAACGATGTCGTTGTACTTGATCGAACCCTTGTGGTCCGCCACGATCGGCTCGGAGTACGGATCCCAGCTGAACAGCAGGTCGCCGGGCTTCACGTCCTGGCCGTCTTCCACGTGGAGCGTGGCGCCGTATGGCACCGCCAGGCGTGACCGCACGCGGTCGCCCTCCGTCCGCATGAGGATCTGGCCCTCGCGGCTCGTGACGACGTGGGTCCCGTCGGGCGTCTCCACGGAGACGATGCGCTCGAACCCGACCGTGCCCTCCAGCTTCGACTTCCGCTGGGTCTGGGCCGCGATGCGAGCCGCCGTGCCGCCGATGTGGAACGTCCGCAGCGTGAGCTGCGTGCCCGGCTCGCCGATCGACTGCGCGGCCAGGATGCCCACGGCTTCGCCGATGTCGACCATCTTCATGGTCGCCAGGTTCCGCCCGTAGCACTTCTGGCAGATGCCGCGCCGACTCTCGCAGGTCAGCACCGAGCGAATGCGGACGGTCTGGAGACCGGCCTCCTCGATGTTCTCGGCGGCCTCCTCCTCGATGACCTCGCCGGCCTTCACGATCAACTCGTCGCTGATCGGGTCGACGATGTCGTCCCGCGCCACGTTGCCGATCACCCGGTCACGCAGCGGCTCGATGATGTCCTCGCCCTCCTTCAGCGCCGAGACGTCGAGCCCGAGCACCGTGCCGCAGTCGTCCTCGGTGACCGTCACGTCCTGCGCGACGTCCACCAGGCGGCGGGTCAGGTAGCCGGCGTCGGCCGTCTTGAGCGCCGTGTCGGCCAGGCCCTTCCGCGCGCCGTGGGTCGAGATGAAGTACTCCAGCACGCTGAGACCCTCGCGGAAGTTCGCGCGAATGGGGCTCTCGATGATCTCGCCGATACCGCCCGTCAGCTTCTTCTGAGGCTTGGCCATCAGGCCGCGCATCCCCGCGAGCTGCCGGATCTGGTCACGCGAGCCACGCGACCCGGAATCGAACATCATGAAGATCGGGTTGTAACCGTCCTTCGAGGCGGCCATTGCCTCGACCATCGCGTCGGCCACGTCGTTGTTCGCGTGCGTCCAGGCGTCGATGACCTTGTTGTACCGCTCACCGAAGGAGATCACGCCCTTGTGGTACGCCTTCGTGAACCGGTCGACCTGGGACTGGGCCTCGGCGAGGATCGTCGCCTTCTCCGCGGGGATGACCATGTCCTCCATGCCCACCGAGACGCCGGCGAGCGTGGCATACTGGAAGCTCAGGTCCTTGAGCTCGTCGAGGAACCGTGTCGTCGCCCGCAGGCCCGTGCGCTGGAACGTCTCGAACACGAGATCGTTCAGCGAGCCCTTGTCCATCGTAGCATTCTGGAACGGCACGCCCTCGGGGAGAATCGCGTGGAACAGCACGCGCCCGACGGTCGTGTCGATCCACCCGTCGCGGGTCAGGTAGCAGATCGCCCGATGATAGTCCGGCGTTCCGCGCGGTGTCGTCAGGACGCCGTTGACGATCGCCAGTTCGACCTCTTCCGGAGATCCGTAGTGCGGCAGGTCGCCCTTCGCCACGCGGTCCTGGAAGTCGTACGGAACCTTAGTGAGGAAATACGATCCCAGCACCATGTCCTGCGACGGGCTGGTGATCGGACGGCCGTTAGCCGGCTTCAGGATGTTGTTGGACGAAAGCATGAGGATGCGGGCCTCGAGCTGCGCCTCGAACGACAGGGGCACGTGAACCGCCATCTGGTCACCGTCGAAGTCCGCGTTGAACGCGGCGCAGACGAGCGGATGGATGCGGATCGCCTTCCCCTCGACGAGGACAGGCTCGAACGCCTGGATTCCCAGCCGGTGCAGCGTCGGCGCGCGGTTCAGCAGGACCGGATGGTCCTTGATGATGTCCTCGAGCACCTCGTAAACCTTGGGGTCGTACTTCTCGACCAGCTTCTTCGCCCGCTTCACGGTCTCGGCCGCGCCGCGCCGCTCCAGCTCGTGGATGATGAACGGCTTGAAAAGTTCGACCGCCATCACCTTCGGCAGACCGCACTGGTGCAGCTTGAGCTCGGGGCCGACCACGATGACCGAACGGCCGGAGTAATCGACGCGCTTCCCGAGCAAATTCTGCCGGAAACGGCCCTGCTTGCCCTTGAGCATGTCGGAGAGCGACTTGAGCGGACGCTTGCCCCGCCCGCGAATCGCCTTGCCGCGCCGCCCGTTGTCGAACAGGGCGTCGACGGACTCTTGCAACATGCGCTTCTCGTTGCGCAGGATCACCTCGGGCGCCCGCATCTCGAGCAGCTTCTTCAGCCGGTTGTTCCGGTTGATGACGCGGCGGTACAGGTCGTTCATGTCGGACGTGGCGAACCGGCCGCCGTCCAGCGGCACGAGCGGCCGCAGGTTCGGCGGAATCACCGGGATCACGTCCATGATCATGTGCTCGGGATTGTTCCGGCGCGTGACGTCCTGGTCGCTGCCGCGGATCGCGTCGAGCACCTTGAGGCGCTTCAGCTTCCGCTTCTTGCGCTGCTTGCTCGTCTCGTTGGCGACCTCGACCCGCAGGGATTCACTCAGCTTGTCGACCTCGAGCTGGCTGAGGAGCGTGCGCGCCGCTTCTGCGCCGATCTCGGCACGGAAGTTGGTGTCTCCGTCCTCGCGGGCGCTATCGATCAGCTCCCAGTACTCGTCCTCGGACAGGACCTGCTTGTACTCGACCTCCTGCTTGCCCGGGTTCGTCACCACGTACGCGGCGTAATAGATGACGCTCTCGAGGTCGCGGAGTTTCATGCCGAGCAGATAGCCCATCTGCGACGGCAGCGTCTTGAAGAACCAGATGTGGGCGACCGGCACGGCCAGTTCGATGTGGCCCATGCGCTCGCGCCGCACCTTCGACAGCGTGACCTCCACGCCGCACTTGTCGCAGATGTGCCCGCGGTAACGGATCCGCTTGAACTTCCCGCAGTGGCACTCCCAGTCCTTGACCGGACCGAAGATGCGCTCGCAAAAGAGCCCGTCCCGCTCGGGCTTGAACGAACGGTAATTGATCGTCTCGGGCTTGGTAACCTCGCCGTAACTCCACGACCGGATCTCGTCCGGGGACGCGATCTTGATCTGGATCCAGTCGAAATCCGACGAGCTCGTGCTGCGGTGTCGGGGAAAATCGATCATCTCTGGGTGACCCCTGTCGTCTCAGGTACCTTCAATTGCGTCAGCGCCTGCATGTGCTGCGTCGCCTGCATCAGTCATCAGTTGCCGAAAATGGAGTCCGATTCGTCGCTGCCCAGCGTCACGCTGAGGCCCAGCGCCTGAAGCTCCTTGACCAGAACGTTGAAACTCTCGGGCACGCCCGGACGGGGCAGATTCTCGCCCTTCACGATGGCCTCGTAGGCCCGGCTGCGGCCGGAGACGTCGTCCGACTTGACGGTCAGCATCTCCTGCAGCGTATGCGCGGCCCCGTACGCCTCGAGCGCCCAGACCTCCATCTCGCCGAACCGCTGGCCGCCGAACTGCGCCTTACCGGCGAGCGGCTGCTGCGTGACGAGGCTGTATGGGCCGATCGAGCGGGCGTGGATCTTGTCGTCGACCAGGTGAGAGAGCTTCATCATGTAGATCTCGCCCACCGTCACGTCGGCCTCGAAGGGCTCGCCCGTGCGGCCGTCGCGCAGGCGCATCTTGCCGCCCGGCGTCAGTCCGGCCTTGTCCATGAGCTCGACCAGCGCGGCGTCCAGGCCATCCTTGACGGCACCGCGCCCCGAGATCCCGGCGGCCGCCGGCCAGCCGGCGTCCTTCAGCTTCGCAACGCTGGTCGCGCCTGACGCGGCCTTCGCCACGTCGACCATGTAGTCGCCGAGCGCCTTGAGGATCTTGCCCGCCGTCTTGTCCTTCACCTCGAGATAGGCGTCGACGCTCCGTCCGAGGCCCACGGGGTGGCCATTCTTCTTCGGCTCGAACGATCCGGTGACGCCCTGGATGGCACGCACGAGGTCGCGGACCTCGTCGGCCGTGAACTCGGGCGCTTCCACGCGGCCGGCCAGGAAGTGCCCGGCCCAGAGTGCGCCGCCGAGCTTCAGCAGGGCACCGATCTCGTGCTCGGACGCGCCGTGGAAGACCGGCGTTTGCGCCCGGAACCCGAGCTGCGACGCGGCCCACCCGAGGTGCGTCTCGAGGATCTGTCCCACGTTCATGCGGCTCGGCACGCCCAACGGATTCAGCACGATGTCGACGGGGGTGCCGTCGGGCAGCATCGGCATGTCCTCCTCGGGCACGACGCGGGCGATGATGCCCTTGTTCCCGTGGCGACCCGCCATCTTGTCGCCCACTGAGATCTTTCGTTTCTCGGCCAGGTAGACTTTCACGAGCTGCACCACGCCGGGCGACAGCTCGTCGGCCTGGAAGACACGGTCGATCGCTTCCTCCGTCTTCTCGCGGATCTTCTCGACACGTCGCTTCGCCTCGTCGATGATCGCGCGGGCCGACTCCTGGGCCGACTGGTTCTTGACCTTCAGAGTGCTCAGGTCGACCTCGCCGAAGTCGAGCTCTTCGAGCGCCGACTGCGTGAGCTTTTTACCTTCCTTGAGCAGTGCCTCGATCGTGCCGCGCTTGAGGAACAGAGCCACCGTCTGGCCCTCGAGCACTTCGCGGAGTTCCTCGTCGCGGGCCTCCACGATGCGCGCGATCTCCTCGCGCTCGGATTCGCGGAGCTTACCGATGCGCTCGCCGTGCTCGCGCTCGAGGAGCGGGTCGTCGATGTGACGCGAGAAGATCTTCACGTCGATCACCGTTCCCTCCACGCCCGGCGGAACGCGCAGCGAGCTGTCCTTCACGTCCTTCGCCTTCTCGCCGAAGATCGCGGTCAGCAGCTTTTCCTCGGGGGAGAGCTCGGTCTCGCCCTTCGGCGTGATCTTCCCGACCAGGATGTCGCCGGTCTTCACCGACGCCCCGATCCGGATGATTCCGCGCTCGTCGAGGTCGACGAGGGCCTCCTCGGCCACGTTCGGGATCTCGGAGGTGACCTCCTCCGTCCCGCGCTTCGTGTCGCGCACGTGGAGCTCGAGCTCCTGAATGTGCACGGACGTGAACGCGTCGTTCTTGACCAGCGACTCGCTGATCACGATCGCGTCCTCGAAGTTGTGTCCGTACCACGGCATGAACGCCACGGTCACGTTGCGGCCGAGCGCGAGGGCGCCCATGTCGGTGCCCGCGCCGTCGGCCAGGACCTGGCCTTCCTTCACCTTCTGGTCGACCGTGACGATCGGCCGCTGGTTGATCGCCGTGTCCTGGTTCGTGCGCCAGAACTTCTTCAGCGAATAGCGGTCATACTGCGACAAGCGCGCCAGCGGCGCGTCCTTGCCCGCCGACTTCCGCGCACCGGTGTCGACCACGATCTCCTCGGCCGTCACCTTCGCGACCTCGCCGGAACGCCGCGCCACGAGCACGGCGCCTGAATCCGCCGCGACCTTCTCCTCCAGCCCGGTGCCGGCCAGCGGCGCGTCGGGAAACAGGAGCGGCACCGCCTGGCGCTGCATGTTGGAGCCCATCAGGGCGCGGTTCGCGTCGTCATGCTCGAGGAACGGGATCAGGGCCGGCGACACAGCGACCAGCTGGTCGGGCGCCACGTCCATGAACTCGATGTCTTCGGGCGGCAGGAGTGGATAGTCGTCGCGCCGCCGGCAGAGCACGAGGTCGCGCACGAAGCTGCCGTCCTCGTTGAGCTTGGCGTTCGCCTGGGCGACCGCGTAGTCCTCTTCTTCTGAGGCGCTCAACCACACCATCTCGTCGGTGACCTTGCCGTCCTCGACGCGCCGGTACGGCGTCTCGAGGAACCCGAGCTCGTTGAGCCGCGAGTAGGTGGTCATCGAAGTGATCAGCCCGATGTTCGGACCCTCCGGGGTCTCAATCGGGCACATCCGGCCGTAGTGCGAATAGTGGACGTCGCGCACCTCGAAGCCGGCCCGCTCACGGCTCAGGCCGCCCGGCCCGAGCGCACTCAGGCGCCGCTTGTGCGTGAGCTCGGCCAGCGGATTCGTCTGGTCCATGAACTGGCTGAGCTGCGAGCTGCCGAAGAACGCCTGGATGACCGCACTCACCGTTCGCGCATTGACCAGGTCGTCGATCGACATCTTGTCGGGGTCGCTGTTGATCGACATCCGTTCGCGGACCAGCCGCGCCATTCGCGACAATCCGATCGAGAACTGATTCGCGATCAGCTCGCCGATCGAGCGCACCCGGCGGTTGCCCAGGTGGTCGATGTCGTCCGTGTAGCCCCGGCCCTCATGCAGCTCGACCAGGCCGCGGATGATCGCGACGAAGTCCATCGGCGTGAGGACCGTGACGTCGTCAGCCGGCAGATCCTGGCCGAGGAGCCGGTACAGCTCCTTGAGGCGCAGGTTGATCTTGTGACGGCCGACGCGGCCGAGGTCGTAGCGCTTCGGGTTGAAGAACAGCCGGTCGAGAGCCGTGCGGGCCGTCTCGATGTTCGGCGCTTCACCCGGGCGCACGAGCGAATAGATATTGTTGAGCGCTTCCCGCTCGCCGCTCGTCGGATCCTTGGCCAGAGTGTTCTTGATCAGCGGCGACTCACCCCGCGGACCGCCCGTGAACACGAGCGCGTCGCGAACCCGTCGCTCCTTGAGGGTCGTGAACAGCCCCACGTCGAACACCTCGCCCTTCTCGGCGATGACTTCGCCGGTCTTCGGGTCGACGGCGTCGGCCGCTAGCGTCGGCTGCTGGCTCCAGTCCCGGCGCATGGTGAGGTCCTCGTAGCTGCCGCGCGTCGAAATGAACGCGGCGCTCGAGTAGACCTCGACCTCCTCGACGCCCGCCCGGATCAACCGGTCGAGCACGTCCTCGGTCATCTCGTCGCCGCGCCGCACGAGGAAAACCTCGGGGTCCGAATAGACCTCGACCTCCGTGAGGCCCGCCTCCAGGAACCGGCGGCGCAGCGTCTCTTCGATCTTTTCGCCCACCAGCGCCAGCGGCGCACCCGTCTCCGGATGCTCGGCGTCGGTCGCGAGGAACACGGGCTCTTCGGCCTCGTCGGGATCGAAGCCCTCGACATCGAGGGTCGACACTTCGGCGTCACCCTCGTACTCGTCGTCGAGAATGGAGCGAACGAACATCGTGCCGATGACCTCACGGCGCGGCGCCCGCTCATCCTCGAGGCCAGTGAGGTCGATTTCGCGGCGCGAATAGAAGAGGTCGAGAATGTCGGCGTCCGTTCCGTAGCCGAAAGCTCGCAGGAGCGCCGTGGCCGGGAACTTCTTCCGCTTGTCGATGTGCACGTGGATCACGTCGCGGATGTCGAGGGTGAACTCAACCCACGAGCCCCGGAACGGAATGATCCGCGCGGAGAACAGCCGCGTGCCGTTCGGGTGGATCTTCTCCTCGAACACGACGCCCGGGGAACGATGCAGCTGGCTGACGATCACGCGCTCTGCCCCGTTCACGACGAACGTGCCCTGGCGGGTCAGGAGCGGCAGGTCGCCAAGGTAGACTTCCTTTTCGAGGATGTCCGCCGGACGCTTCTCGCCGTCACCGAGCTCCTCGTAGACCACAAGGCGCAGCGTGGCCTTGAGGGGCGCAGCATATGTCATGTCGCGCTCCATGCACTCGTCCACCGAGTACTTGGGCTCGCCGAGGCTGTAGTCCACGAATTCGAGCGCGAAGTTCTCGTTCACGTCGGTGATCGGGAAGATCTCGTTGAACACCCGTTCCAGGCCGACGTCGCGCTGCTCGTCCTTGGCCGTAGGCTGCAGCAGCCGGTCAAACGCCTCGATCTGCACTTCGAGGAAGTGGGGCATCGACTGCCCCTCTGCCAGCTTGCCGAAGGAAACTACGGATCCGTCCTTCTTCGATATCGCCAACTCTATCTACTCCTGCGGATTGTCGGTGGGCATTCGCCGAATACCGAGCGCACGAAGCCCCGCCCCCGCCGGACGTCCAATGTCGTCCGCCGCGGAGGGTGGGGCGCCGCGCTGTAGGTCCAGCCGTGGTGTGTCTTGTCCTTGCATCCAAGCCGCCGTTCGAGTTGAAATGTGACGAGGGAATCGCCGGTTTTGACGGTTCCCGACCGCCACTACTTCACCTCGACGGTGGCTCCCTGTTCTTCCAGCTTCGTCTTGACCTGCTCGGCTTCTTCCTTGGACACGCCTTCCTTGACGGCCTTCGGCGCGCTGTCGACGAGGTCCTTGGCTTCCTTGAGACCGAGAGACGTGACTTCGCGGACGACCTTGATCACCTGGATCTTCTTGTCGCCGATACCCGCGAGAATGACGTCGAATTCGTCCTTCTCCGCCTCGGCCTCGGCCGCCGGAGCCGCGCCCGCCGCGACCGCGACGGGAGCCGCCGCCGATACGCCGAACGTCTCTTCCATCTTCGTCTTCAGCTCGGACGCCTCAAGAACCGTCAGCGATCCGATCTCTTCAACCAGCTTGTCTACCTTGCTCATTGTGTCGAGTACTCCCTGCCTCATTTGTTTCCGTGAACACGAGCCGGCTCCGGCTGGGGGCCGGTCCGCTCCCGACTGTCCGCGACGCGATCAGTCCTGCGCCGCCTCCCCCTTCTTCGCGACCTCTTCGACGAGGTACGCGATGTCCCTGATCACCGCGGCAAGGGCGCCCGCGATGCCTCCGACCGACGCGGTCAGGCCGCCCGCGATGCTCGCGAGCAGTTGGTCGCGCGGCGGAAGGTCTGCCATCTTGGCGATCTCGGCCGGCAGAACCTGCCGCCGGTCCACGACGCCGATCTTCACGACCGGCTTCTGATCGTGCTCCTTCGCGAAATCGCGGACCACCTTGGCCGGCGTCGCCGGATCTTCTCCGGCAAGCACCAGGCCCGTGGGGCCCGTGAAGTGCCCGCCGATGTCGGGGAGCTCGAGATCTTCGAGCGCCCGCAACGCGAGCGTGTTCTTGACGACCCGGAAGTCGGCGCCGGATTCCTTGAGCCGCGCTCGCAGCTCGCCCATCTGGCCGACGTTCAGGCCTGTGAAATCCGTCAGATAGATCGTCACCGCCCCGCCGAGGTCGGCCGCGATCTCCTGCGTGATCTGCTTCTTCTGCTCGATTCTCATCCGGGTTTCGCGTCCAGGCTAAGCTCGGTAGTTGTATGGGTCGATCGGGACACCAGGCCCCATCGTGCTACTGACGGTGACGCTCCGGATGTAACCGCCCTTGGCGGATGCCGGCCGCTGGCGACGGATCGCATCCATAATCGCGGCGAGGTTCGACTCGAGCTGCTCCAGCTCGAAGCGGACCTTGCCGATCGGCGCGTGCACGTTGCCGAACTTGTCGACCCGGAACTCGATCCGGCCCGCCTTGGCCTCGGTCACCGCGCGCTCGATGTCGTTGGTCACCGTCCCCGCCTTGGGGGTCGGCATCAGGCCGCGCGGGCCGAGGATCCGGCCGAGCTTCCCGACATCGCGCATCATGTCCGGCGTGGCGATCGCCACGTCGAAGTCCACCCAGCCGCCCTCGATCTTCTCGACGTAGTCGGCCCCGACATAGTCGGCCCCGGCCTCCTCCGCCTCGCGGGCCTTGTCGCCCTGGGCGATCACAAGCACTCGCACGTCGCGGCCCATTCCGGCCGGCAGCACGACTGTGCCGCGCACGACCTGGTCGGCGTGGCGCGGGTCGACACCGAGGCGCACCCCGACTTCGACCGTCTCGTCGAACGTGGCGAACGCGGTTTCCTTCACGCGTGCCAGCGCATCGGACGGTGACAGGGCCTCGGCCCGGTCGATCGTCGCGGCGGCGTCCACGTACTTCTTGCCGTGTCTCGCCATCAGTCGATCACCTCGAGGCCCATCGAGCGGGCCGTGCCGGCAATCATGCGGGCCGCGGCCTCCTCGTCGTGGGCGTTCAGATCTTCCATCTTGATCCTGGCGATCTTCAGCAACGTCTCCTTCTTGACCTTGCCGACCTTGTCGCGGTTCGGCTCGGCCGAACCCGACGCGAGACCGAGCTCCTTCTTCAGCAGCACCGCCGCGGGCGGCGTCTTGGTGATGAAGGTGAAGCTGCGGTCCTGGAAGACCGTGATCTCCACCGGGATGATCATCCCGGGCTGTCCCGACGTCTGCGAATTGAATTGCTTGCAGAACTCCATGATGTTGGCCCCGTGCTGCCCCAGAGCGGGTCCCACCGGCGGGGCGGGTGTCGCCTGCCCGGCCGGGATCTGCAGCTTGATGAGGGCCATCACCTTCTTGCTCTTCGCCATGATCGCTCGCTCAGTATCCCTTCAACTGCGTGTAATCCAGTTCCACCGACGTGGGCCGTCCGAACAGGCTGACCTGCACGCGAACCTTGCCCTTGTCGGGGAAGACTTCCTCCACCGTTCCGCTGAAGTCGCTGAACGGCCCTTCCGTGACCTCGACCACCTGGCCGGAGTGGAAGGGAATGTCCTCCTTCGGCCCCTCTTCCTCGAGCTCCTCCGCGATGCCGAGGATCTTGTTCACTTCATCCTGCCGGAGCGGCTGAGGCTTCGAACCGCCGCCGAGAAACTTGATCACGCTCGGCGTGTTCGAGACCAGATACATCGTCTCCTGGTTCAGCACCATCTGTACGAGGACGTAGCCGGGATACAGGCGCTTGGTCGACTTGACCTTCTTCCCGCCCTTCATCTCGACCACTTCCTTCGTGGGCACGATCACCTCGCGGACCTCCTTCTCGTCCGCTTCGCCCGGCAGGCCCGCGATCTTCTTATCCAGGAGCGTCTTGACCTTGTTCTCGTGCCCCGAATACGTCTGGATCGCGTACCAGTGCTGCTGGCCTTCGGTTACTTCAGCCACTGAACACTCCCACGATTCCGCGGACGCTGAACGAGAACACCGCGTCCATGAGGCCGATGATGATGGCCAGGATGATCACGAACACCAGGATCACGGCCGTGGCGTTGCGCACCTGCTCCATATCGGGCCACGTGACCCGCTTGACCTCGGCCTGGACTTCTTCGATGAACTGCTGCAACTGGGCGACGCGTCCCATGGATCAGCGCGTCTCCTTGTGCATGCGGTGCTGGTTGCAGCGCGGACAGTACTTCTTGTACTCCACGCGCTGCGGTTGCAGCCGCTTGTTCTTCGTGGTCGAATAGTTACGCTCTTTGCACTCCGTGCATTCGAGCGTGATTTGATCTCTCATTCTCTATCTCATTCCCTTTCGGCGAAGCGCGGGCGTCGCGTGCTAAGGCGGCCAAGCCGAGGCGAGTGAGGCGTACTCATGTACGCCGCAGCGAACCCGAGGCGACGCCCAACGCCGGACACGCGGCGTCCGCGCGAGTTGAAAGTCACTCGATGATGTCGGTGACGACGCCGGCGCCGACGGTGCGGCCGCCCTCGCGGATCGCGAAGCGCAGCTCCGTGTCCATCGCGATCGGCGCGATCAGCTCCACGTCCATGTTCACGTTGTCCCCCGGCATCACCATCTCCACCCCGCCGGGCAGCTCCGCCGAGCCCGTCACGTCCGTCGTCCGGAAGTAGAACTGTGGACGATAGCCGTTGAAGAACGGCGTGTGCCGCCCTCCTTCGTCCTTCGTCAGCACGTACACCTCCGCCTTGAACTTCGTGTGCGGCGTGATCGACCCCGGCTTCGCGATCACCATCCCCCGCTCCACCTCTTCCTTGCCGACCCCGCGCAGCAGCAGGCCCACGTTGTCGCCCGCCTGCCCCTCGTCCAGGATCTTCCGGAACATCTCCACGCCCGTCACTACCGTCTTCTTGTTGGCGCCCAGGCCCACCATCTCGACCTCTTCGCCCGTCTTCACCATCCCGCGCTCCACGCGGCCCGTCACCACCGTCCCCCGGCCCGTGATCGTGAACACGTCCTCCACCGGCATCAGGAACGGCTTGTCCACTTCCCGCTTCGGCTGCGGGATATACGAATCCAGCGCATCCATCAACTCGTCGATGCACTTCGTCGCGTCCGAGCCCGGCTGCCCGTCCTCCAGCGCCTTCAGCGCCGACCCACGGATCATCGGCACGTCATCGCCCGGATAGTCGTACTCCGACAGCAGCTCCCGAACCTCCAGTTCCACCAGGTCCAGCAGCTCCTCGTCGTCCACCATGTCGCACTTGTTCAGGAAGACCACGATGTAGGGCACGTTCACCTGGCGAGCCAGCAGAATGTGCTCCCGCGTCTGCGGCATCGGTCCGTCCGCCGCCGACACCACCAGGATCGCCCCGTCCATCTGCGCCGCCCCCGTGATCATGTTCTTCACGTAGTCGGCGTGGCCCGGGCAGTCCACGTGCGCGTAGTGACGCTTCTCCGTCTCGTATTCCACGTGCGCCGTCGCGATCGTGATCCCACGCTCCCGCTCTTCCGGCGCCTTGTCGATGTTGTCGAACGACACGTACTCCGCCAGGCCCTTCGCCGCCTGGACTTCCGTGATCGCCGCCGTCAGCGTCGTCTTCCCGTGATCCACGTGCCCGATCGTCCCCACGTTCACGTGAGGCTTGGTGCGCTCGAACTTCTGCTTCGCCATCTCGACGTCGCTCCTGATTCTGGTGTGGCCAAGCGCCACGAAATTACGGTTTCAACGATTCGCCAACGGGTGATTCATCAAAGCCATGGTGGGGGGAGGATTCGAACCTCCGTAGGCATACGCCGGCAGATTTACAGTCTGCTCCGTTTGGCCGCTTCGGTACCCCACCCGGTATCGGTCCCGGCCCCGACCACGAGGTGGCGGCCGCGTTTGCTGCCCCGACTCGTCTGAGCTGACGGTGGGACTCGAACCCACAACCTTCGGATTACAAATCCGATGCTCTGCCGGTTGAGCTACGTCAGCAGATCAGCAAAATAGACGGCTAACATAGGGGTGGAGTCCGGCTCCGTCAACTCCGGCCGGCCGGCAGATCCGAGTCCTCCAGGTCTGCCTCCAACGCACACTTCCAGCGGGTGCCCGACGGAGTGTCTTCGAGTACCACGCCGCGCGCCTCGAGTTCCTCGCGGACCGCGTCCGCGCTGGCGAAGTCGCGCTCCGCACGGGCGCGGCCGCGGGCCTCGATCCGCTCCTCCACCCAGGCCTCGAACTCCGGGTCGTCGATCTCTTCCTCGCGGGCGCGGAGCGCGAGCACGCCGAACACCGCGTCGAAGCGGTCGATCGCCGACCGGAGCACCGCGGCGCCCGCGGCGCCGATCCGTTCCGCGTCAAGGGCCGCGTTGCTGTCCCGCACGAGGTCGAACGTGGCCGCGAGAGCGCCGCTCACGCCGAGATCGTCGTCCATAGCCTCGTCGAACGACGTCCGCCACGTGTGGACGAGCCCGGCCGCTTCGCCCCGCCCCCCGTCGGTTTCGTCGCTCCCTTCCGCCACGGCGAGCCGCTCGCGGAACTCCCAGAGCCGCGTCACCGCCCGCTCGGCGGCCGCGAGACCCTCGAGCGTGAAGTTGAGCTGTGACCGGTAGTGGGCGCTGAGCAGCAGGTAGCGGATCGCCGACGGCCGCACGCCCCGCTCCAGCAGCGAACCGATCGTGTGGAAGTTGCCCAGCGACTTCGACATCTTCCCGCCGTCGACCAGCAGGTGGGCCGCGTGCAGCCAGTAGCGGGCGAACGGCGCGCCGGTCGCGGCCTCGGACTGGGCCATCTCGTTGACGTGATGGGGAAAAATGTTGTCGACGCCGCCGGTGTGGATGTCGAGCGTGTCGCCCAGGTAGTGCATGGCCATCGCGGAGCACTCGAGATGCCACCCCGGCCGGCCGGGACCCCACGGAGAGTCCCATACGGCCACTCCGCCCTCGTCCTCGCGCGTCCCACCTTTCCAGAGCACGAAGTCGCGGGGATCGTCCTTCGTATACTCCTCGTCGCCCGAGGTCCGGCCCGCGTCATGTAGCGTCTCCGGATCCAGGTCGACCAGGCGGCCATAGCCGTCGAAGCGACCGATCGCATAATAGATGGAGCCGTCGCGCTCGTAGGTCAGACCCGCCGCCTCCAGGCGGCGGATCAGCGCGATCATATCGTCGACGTGCTCCGTGGCGCGCGGGTGGTGCTCGACGGGCTCGAGGCCGAGCGTCTCCCAGTCCTCGAAGAACTGTTCCTCGACCGGGCGAGTGACGTCCGAGAGCGGCACGCCGCGCTCCACCGCCGCACGAATCGTCTTGTCGTCCACGTCGGTAACGTTCATCACCTGCTCGACGTCGTAGCCGCTCACGCGCAGCCAGCGGCGCAGCAGGTCCTCCCAGACGAAGGTCCGGAAGTTCCCGATGTGGGCCCGGTCATAGACCGTGGGCCCGCAGGTGTACATGCGCACCCGGCCAGGCTGGAGCGGCTCGAACGGTTCGACGCGGCGCCCCAGGCTGTTGTAGAAGCGAAGCGCCACGCTCAACTCCCCTCCGGCGGACGCGGCGGACGGCGGTCGGCGGGGGGCGCCAGCGGAGGGCGTTCCGGCGCCGCCTCCGGCGCCACGAAACCGGTGTCGGCCGCCACGGGCGCCAGCCCGGGAAACGCCTCGGTCCGCCAGGCCTCGTAGGCCTCGATCGCATCGGGATGCGCCTCGGCCCAGGCGGCGGCGCAGGCGCCCACGGACGCATCGCGGTACGCCGCGAGCAGGGCCCCAAGGTGCCCGGCGCCACGGGCAAAGGCCAGCTCGTCGAGCGGCGCGAACGGCGGCCCGCCGAACAGCGTGCGGGCGAGCACCCAACCGTCGACGAAGCTCGACAGCACCGTCTCCTCGCGTTCCACCAGGGCGTCGCACGGATCGTCGGGATCCGTGCTGCGGACGATGCGCATCCGCATCACCGCGTAGTTCTGATAGGCCCGATCGGCTTCCCGCAGGTTGCCCGGCATGATCACGTCCACCGTCGAGTCGCTCTGCGGGATCACCGCGTTCCAGGGATAGGCCGCGCGCGGGACGGATGCTTCGACGCGCGGGCCAAACCCCAGCGAGTAGAGCACGCGCGGATCCTCCTGTAGGTCGGTATAGAGCGCCCGCGCCGTGTCGAGCATCGTCCGCAGCTCGGGAAGCTCGAACGCCAGGGAGTCGCCGGCCGGCGAGACGAGGGCGTGCTGGGCGGCCGCGGGGACCGGAAGAGCCAGGAGGAACAGGCCGAGCACCGCCCCGACGTGAAGTTGGCGCGAGGGATCGTTGCTCACTCGACCGTCACGCTCTTGGCGAGATTTCGCGGCTGGTCGACGTCGCATCCCCGCAGCACGGCGATCCGGTAGGCAAGCAGCTGCAGCGGGATCACGGCGACCAGCGGTTGCAGGACATCCAGCGTCCGCGGCACCGGGATCGCGTGGTCGACCTTCGCCGCCAGAGCGTCGTCGCCCTCCGAGACCACGGCGATCACCCGGCCCCCGCGCGCCTTCACTTCTTCGATGTTCGACACGACCTTGCCGTACACGGCGTCGTCGGGCGCGATGAACACGACCGGCATGTTCTCGTCGATGAGGGCGATCGGCCCGTGCTTCATCTCGGCCGCAGGGTATCCCTCGGCGTGGATGTAGCTGATCTCCTTGAGCTTCAGCGCGCCCTCCAGGGCCACCGGGAAGTTGTAGCCTCGTCCGAGGTAGAGGGCGTTGGAATGCGCGTGGTACTCGCGGGCGATCTCGGTGATCCGGCCGTCGAGCTGTAGCGCCTTCTCGATCTGCTCGGGCAGCGCCCGCAGGCCAGCCACAATCTCGCGGCCCTCGATGAGGGTCAGGCCGCGGCGGCGGGCCATGTGGAGGGCGAACATCGCCAGCACGGTGAGCTGGCCCGTGAACGCCTTCGTCGAGGCGACGCCGATCTCCGGCCCGGAATGAATGTAGACGCCGCCGTCGGTCTCACGGGCGATCGTCGAGCCGACGACGTTGACGATCCCCATGACGGGGGCGCCGCGCCGCCGCGCCTCACGCATCGCGGCCAGCGTGTCGGCCGTCTCGCCGGACTGCGAGATTGCGATCACCAGCGTGCCAGCCGTGACGATCGGCCGCCGATAGCGGTACTCCGACGCGTATTCCACCTCGACCGGGATCCGGGCGAGATCCTCGAGCAGGTACTCGCCGATCAGCGCCGAATGCCAGCTCGTGCCGCAGGCGGTGATGACGATACGCTTCACGTCGTCGAGTACGTCGGCCAGCTCGCGGAGCCCGCCGAGGTGGGCCGTGCCCTCTTCTTCGAGAAGGCGGCCGCGCATCGCGTCGCGCACCGTGTCGGGCTGCTCGAAGATCTCCTTGAGCATGAAGTGCTCGAAGCCGCCGCGCTCGATCCTCTCGAGGTCCCAGTCGATGTGACTCACTTCCTTGTCGATCACTCGCGCGCGGCCCGGGCCGCCGAAGTCGGAGATCGCCAGGATCTCGTGGCCGGCGCGGGTGAGAACGGCGAGCTCGCCATCGTCCAGGTAGACGACGCGCCGGGTGTGGGCCAGGACGGCCGCCACGTCGGACGCGGCGAACATCTCGTCCTTGCCGTCCTCGCCGATGCCCACGAGCAGAGGCGAGCCGTTGCGCGCAACTACAACTTTCCCGGGGTCGTCGAGATGCATGGCCGCGATGCCATACGTGCCTTCGACACGGGACAGAGCGGCGGCCACGGCCTGCTCGAGATTCCCCTCGAACACCTCGTCGATCAGGTGAGCCAGGACCTCGGTGTCGGTCTCGGAGACAAACTCGTGGCCCAACTCCTTGAGCTTCGTGCGGAGGATCTCGTAGTTCTCGATGATTCCGTTGTGGACGACGACCACGCGACTCCCACCCTCGGAGTGCGGGTGGGCGTTGATCGTGGTGGGGGGACCGTGCGTGGCCCAGCGGGTGTGACCGATGCCCACGGTGCCGGGCTGCGGATCGCGCTCCACGAGCTCCTCGAGAGTGCCGATCTTCCCGGCGGCCTTACGGACCTCCTGGCCGTCGTCCGTTTGCACGGCGATGCCAGCGGAGTCGTAGCCGCGGTACTCCATGCGCCGCAGGCCAGCCAGGAGCAGGGGCTGGGCCTCACGATTCCCTACGTATCCGACGATTCCGCACATCGCTTATTTCAACTCCCGGACGCGTTTGCGACGCACCCGGCCGCTTCATCTGCCAGCGCGGCAGCCCGTTCGGCCTGGGTGGATTCCGCTATGACTCTGAGTATGGGCTCGGTCCCCGACGGCCGAACGTGCAGCCACTCTGAACGCTCCGGCCAGCTGAGCCGGAGGCCGTCGGCACGATCGACCTCTGCTTCGGACCCCATCGTGGCCTCCAGGGTTCCGAGGATCTCCTCCACCGGCCCCTCCGACCGCGCCAGCTTCCGCTTCACCATGTGGTACGACGGCCGGCCGGCGAGCAGCTCGCCGATGCGGACGCCGCGCTCCACACACAGGCTCATCACGAGCGCGCAGGCGAGCGGCGCATCGCGCGTGAGGTTGAGGTCGGGAAGCATGACGCCCCCGTTCCCCTCGCCCCCGATCACCGCGCCCTTCTCCGCCATCAGCGCGGCGACACGCGCCTCTCCGACGGAACTGCGGAACAAGGGGACGCCGGCCGCGACCGCCGCGTCCTCGATCGATCGGCTCGACGAGAGGTTGGTCACGACCGGCCCGGTCCTGTGCCCGAGCACGTACTCCACGGCGAGCGCCAGCGTCCAGTCTTCGCCCACTGCCCGGCCCGTCTCGTCCACGATGGCGAGGCGGTCGGAGTCGGGATCGACGGCGAGCCCGATATCGGCCCCCGTGCGCCGCACGAGCTCGCCGAGCTCACCGAGGTTCTCGGGCGTCGGCTCGGGGTTCCGGGGAAAGCGTCCATCGGCGATCATCCCGATACCCTCGACCTCGCATCCGAGGCGCCGCAGGAGCTCGGGCACGACCAGCGCACCGGCGCCGTGCACGCAATCGACGGCCACTCTCGGGCGGGCGGCCCGCACGGCATCGACGGCCACGAGGTCGAGCGCGAGGATCCGCTCGATGTGGTGCTCGACGACGCCCGGCATCTCGGCGCAGGCGCCCAGCTCGTCCCAGTCGGCCCAGGCGGGACCGGCCTCCACGGCCGCCGTGATCCGCTCGCCGTCGGCGGGCGCTACGAAGCGGCCGTCGGGCGCCGCGAGCTTGAGACCGTTCCACTCGACCGGATTGTGGGACGCCGTGATGATCAACCCGCCGAGCGCGGCAGGATCATCCCGCACGGCCAGCAAGTGGGTGGGAGTCGGACCGATGCCGGTCAATCGGGCGTCGACACCGGCCGCGCACACACCCGCGGCGGCGGCGACCGCCAGCAGCTCGCCCGAGGTGCGCGAGTCGCGGCCGACGAGGACATAGCGGCCGGCCGAGCCATCCGGGTCGCTCCCCCGCACGAATGCGCCGAAGGCCGCGCCGTACCGGGCGGCGAGCTCCGGCGTGACCGTCTTGCCCACGATCCCCCGGATTCCGGAAGCCGATATGATGAGGGGCGCATCCAAAAGTCCGCTCCCTGGTCTACGGTTCGCTGAGGCGGCGGGCGGCGAAAGACCGCCCCACGACGCCCCGCGAAGCTACCAGACCCGCGGCCGTCAATCCAGATGACCGAACCGACGGATTACGCGGCGCACGGCCACCGTGCTCACGGTCGTCGCCGCGTAGCCCGAGGCCCAATGCACGCCACGCCCGGCGGCGGTCAGCGCGTCCTGGGATCCCTGTTTCAATCGCGGGACCAGCGTGGCCAGCGTGTGGTTCGGCTTGAGACGCAAGAGCAGCCGCACCCGGTCGGCGCTCGCGCGGACGGCAACGGGCTCGGCGTCGAGGCGGCGGCTGAGGGCGATGAGATGGCCCTCGACCTGGGCCCGGAGCTCCGTCGACATGAGCGGCAGCCGACCGAGCGTCGACCACGCAAGCTGCACGTAGATGTGGTGCGCCGAGGGTTCGGCGGGCGGGGCGGCGGAGCCGGAGAGTCGGGGACTTCGGATGTCGGTTCGCATGCCAGGAGTGTGGCGAATGTGCTCACCGATTCATCAACCGGCCGGGCCACTCGCGTTTCGCGCCACCGCGCACCGGGCTAAGCTTCGCGCCGACGACGACCCCGATTCCCCAGCGGAGGATCCGCATGCAGACCAGGCCGTCCGACCGGTTCGCCACTCTGGCGATTCACGCCGGTCAGCATCCCGAAGCCGCGTCCGGCGCCATCATGACGCCGATCTACCAGACATCCACCTATGTCCAGGACGGGGTTGCGCAGCCCCGGGACGGCCATGAGTACGCCCGGGTCGCCAACCCGACGCGCACGGCGCTGGAGCGCAACCTCGCGGCGCTGGAGGGCGGCGCACGATCCGCGGCGTTCGCGTCGGGGCTCGCGGCAATCGAGGCGATCGTGAAGACCTGCCTCTCGGCCGGCGAGCACGTGGTGTGTGGCGACAACGTCTACGGCGGCACCGAGCGGCTGTTCCGCTTCTTCGAGCGGTTCGGCGTCGACTTCGATCCCGTCGACACCTCGGACCCGGCGGCGCTGGAGGCGGCGATCCGCCCGCAGACGCGCCTCGTGCTACTGGAGACGCCGACGAACCCCCTGATGCGCCTCTCGGACATCGCCGCCTGCGCAGAGATCACGCGCAAGGCCGGCGTGACGCTGGCCGTCGACAACACGTTCGCCACCCCGTACCTGCAGCGGCCGCTCGAGCTGGGCGCCGACCTGGTCGTCCACAGCATGACGAAGTACCTGGGCGGGCACAGCGACCTGATCGCCGGCGTGGTCGTGGCGGCGGACCCGGCCCTGGGTGGCCAGATCGCCCGCCAGCAGATGGTTACCGGGGCGGTCCCCGGCCCGATGGACTGCTACCTGGTGCTGCGATCGACGAAGACCCTGCCCGTGCGCATGCGTGGGCACTGCGAAAACGCGGGGCGGATCGCGACCTGGCTCAGCGGGCGCCCCGAGCCCGAGGCCGTGTTCTACCCCGGCCTCCCCTCGCACCCGCAACACGAGCTGGCCGCGCGGCAGATGCGCGACTTCGGGGGTATGGTCACCGTGGACATGGGCTCGCGTGAGCTCGCGGAAAGAGTCGCGGAGTCGACGCGGCTGTTCGCGCTGGCCGAGAGCCTGGGCGGCGTCGAGAGTCTCGTATGCGTGCCCGCGCGAATGACCCACGCCTCGGTGCCGCCGGAACGGCGCGCCGAAATGGGCCTCACCGACGGCCTCGTCCGGTTGTCGGTCGGCATCGAGGACGTGGAAGACCTGATCGCCGACCTGGAGGAAGCGTTCGAAGCGATCTGAGGCGCCGACCGGCCCCGCCGTCTGAAACCCCGCGGGCCCGCGGCGCGTACGCCCAACCATAGGCAGTCCCATCACGGAATCCGTGGAGGCGGAACGATGACGAACGACGCAACTGGCGATACCGGCGACGCGCAGACCCCCGACAACGAGAGCGGCGAGGCTGGACGAAGCCCCGCGAAGGGCGGCGGCGGCCCCGGCCATCAACGCCGCATCCTCACCGGGATCGGCGCGAGCTCATGGGAGCACCCGGCGGATCGCGCCGCGCTGAACGCGCTGCGCAAGCTTCCGGGTTTCGATTTCGCGCTCCGGAAGGTGTTCGGGATGTTCGGCGAGCGGGCCATCCGACTCGCGTTCCGGGCCAACGCCGTGCGCGTGTCCGAGAAGCAGTATCCCTGGATCCATCAGCGCCTGTTGCGCGTGTGCGAGGTGATGGACCTCGAGACGATCCCCGAGCTCTACGTGAGCCAGACGCCGGTCGTCAACGCCGGCGCCGTGGGAATGAACGAGCCGTTCATCGTGCTCAACTCCTCGATGCTGGAAGTGCTGACGCGCGACGAAGTGGAGGCGGTGATCGCCCACGAGGTCGGCCACATCCTGAGCGGCCACGTCCTCTACCGCACCCTGCTCATCCTGCTCATGCAACTCACCCTGTTCCGCTATCCGCTGGCCGGCATCGCGGTGCTGCCGCTGCTGCTCGCCCTGCTGGAATGGAACCGGAAGGCCGAGCTGTCGAGCGACCGGGCGGCCCTGCTCGCGATCCAGCACCCCGAGACCGTGCTCAGCAGCCTGATGAAGCTGGCGGGCGGCACGCGCGGCGAAGAGGAGCACCTCGACCTGCAGGAGTTCATCGCGCAGTCGGACGAGTACCGCGAGAACCGCGACATCCTCGACCGGGTCTACAAGCTGCTCAACGTTTTGGGCGCCACGCATCCGTTCCACGTCGTCCGCGTGGCGGAGCTCCGGATGTGGATGGAGTCGGGCACATACGACGAGATCCTGTCGGGCGCGTACCAGCGTCGCGACGAGGAGGATCCGCGCCCGTACGTGGAGGACCTCAAGGAGGCGGCGAAGGGCTACACGGACATGGCCTCCGAGATCCTCGAGGATATCGACGCGACGGTCGACAAGCTGAAGGACCGCGTCTCCGGCGCGTTCAAGAAGGCGAAGCGACCATAGCCTGCGGCTGGCCCCCGGGGCCGGCGATGGACACTCCGGCCCGCTCCCGCCCACGCTGGCGAGGGCGGGCCGGTTTCGTCATCCTGTGCCCATGAACCTCCTCGTCATCGGCGGTGGCGGCCGCGAGCACGCCCTCGTCCGCAAGCTCGCGAGCGACGCACCCGACGCGACCCTCCTGTGCGCCCCCGGCAACCCGGGCACGGCGCAGTACGCCCTCAACGTGCCGATCGCCCCGACCGACATGACCGGGCTCGTGCGACTCGCCCGTGACGAGGCGGTCGGCCTCACCGTGGTGGGTCCCGAGCAGCCCCTGGCCGACGGCCTGGCCGACGCGTTCGCCGCCGAGCGGCTCCCGATCTTCGGACCGACGGCGGGCGCCGCCCGCATCGAGGCCTCGAAGGCGTTCGCCAAGCAACTGATGGCGGACTGCGGGGTGCCGACGGCCGCCTTCCGGGTGTTCCACGAAGCGAAAGCGGCCCGGGCGTTTGCGGCAGAGCTCGACCCCCCGATCGTCGTGAAGGCGTCAGGGCTGGCCGGGGGCAAGGGCGCCCTGATCTGCCCCGACTACGCGGCGGCCGACGCCGCGATTCACGGGCTCCTCGAGGAGGAAGTGTTCGGTGAAGCGGGGGCCGAGATCGTGATCGAGGAGTTCATGCGGGGCTCCGAGCTCTCGGTGTTCTTCGTCACCGACGGCACGACCGCCGTGCCGCTCGCGCCGGCTCGCGACCATAAGCGACGGTTCGAGGGCGGTGAGGGACCGAACACCGGCGGCATGGGTGCCTTCGCCCCGGTCCCGGGCGCCGACGCCGACCTGATCGACCGCGTGCGCCGCGAGATCGCCGAGCCGGTGCTGGCTGGCCTCGCGGAGCGGGGCGCCCCGTACCGCGGATTCCTGTACGCGGGTCTGATGCTCACCGACGAAGGGCCGAAGGTCGTGGAGTTCAACTGCCGGCTCGGCGACCCGGAGACCCAGGCCGTGCTCCCCCTGATGCGAGACGCGCTGCTCGAGCCGCTGCGGGCTGTCGCGTGGGATGGGAGCCTCGACGGCTGGTCGCCAGCCGCTCCGACGGGCGCGGCGCTCACCACCGTGGTCGTGAGCGGGACCTACCCCGGCGCGGTCGAGAAGGGACGGCCCATTGATCTTCCCGCGGACCTCGAAGGTCCCGACGTCCACGTCTATCATGCCGGAACGCGACTCGAGGGCGATCGGCTCGTGACGAGCGGGGGCCGTGTGTTCGGGGTCACCGGCCTCGGACCCGACCTCGAAACCGCCGGGGAGCGGAGCCGCGCCGCCGCCGGCCGGATCCGGTTCGACGGCGCCGACTGGCGGCCCGACATCGGGCGCGCCGACACGGCATAGCGTCATGAAGGGCGTCTAGGTGCCCGAGCTTCCCGAGGTCGAGACGATCCGGCGCGACCTCGCCGCCGTCCTCGAGGGTGCGACGATCGTCTCCGTCCGCCTCCACCACGACGACATCCTGCTGGACGGCGGCCCGACGGCTCCCTTCACCGCAGCACTCGCCGGACGGCGCATCGACGCCCTGGAGCGACGGGGCAAAAACCTGGCATTCCGCCTCGGGCCGGACGGCGACGTCCTGCAGGCCCAGGTGCGGATGACCGGCCGCTTCGCGGTGGCGCCCGCCGCCGACCCGAGCGGCAAACGGCTGCGCGCGAAGATCGGCTTCTCCCACATCGCCGCCGAGTTCGAGCTCGCCGACGGCCGCCTGCTGCTGTACGACGACGTGCGCCGGCTGGGCGGCTTCCGCCTACAGTCGGCGGCCGAGTGGGCGGCTCGCGAGGCGGGTCTCGGTCCCGAGCCGCTGGCCGACGACTACCGGGCCGCGGACCTCGCGGCGGGCCTCGGCCGCGGGCGCGCACCCGTGAAGAACGCCCTGCTCGACCAGCGGCGCGTCGCGGGCATCGGAAACATCTATGCGAGCGAGGCCCTGTTTCGCGCGCGCATCGACCCGAGGCGCCCGGCGGGCGAGCTGTCCGGCGACCAGCACCGGCGCCTCCACCGGGCCCTGCGCGCCGTGCTGCGCGAAGCGCTGGAGGGCGAGGGCACGAGCCTGCGGGACTACCGGGCCGTCAACGGTCGCTCGGGACGATTCCAGGAACGCCTGCGGGCGTACGGGCGCGAGGGAGAGCCCTGCCCGCGCTGCGGCACGCCGATCGAACGGCTCGTGCAGGCCGGGCGCAGCACATTCTTCTGCCCCGCCTGCCAGGCGTGACTCAGAGCGCCAGTCGCTCGCCGGTCCGCACGTCGAGATGGACGACCGAGAGGCGTTCTTTCGCCTCGTCCTCGCTCTCATCGATCGTGGCGATCGCGACCGAGGGGGCCCAGCCTTCCCCACCCGGACCCGCGCTGCCGGGATTCACCAGCCACACGCCGGCCACGCGGTCACAACGCGGGACGTGCGAGTGCCCATGGACGATCACGTCGGCGAGCGGAAACTGCTCCGCCAGCTTCTCGAACGCCGACGCCCGATGGCCGTGAGCCACCGCGAAGCGCAGCCCGCCGATCTCCGCCTGGACGTGCTCGGACACGACGTCGCGCAGGTCCCATCCGTCGGTGTTGCCCCAGACCGCGACCACGGGCGCCAGCACGGACAGGTCGGAGAGGATCTCCGGACCGCCGACATCGCCCGCATGGAGGATGCGGTCGACCCGGGCGAGGCGTTCGAACACCTCCGGTCGCAGATATCCGTGGGTATCGCTGATGAGGCCGACGCGCATCCGTTCTCCTTGTCGCCGCTGGTCCGGGTCGGCAGCTTTCGTCGCGCCCGTCCCGATTCCGGGCGCGGGTCCACCGCGCCGGAATGCGGGAGACGGGCCATGCCATGAGCTATCGCGACAAGACCGACAAGGAACTCGCCGGCCTGGCCCGGCGCGGTGACGAGCGCGCCGCGCGCGAGCTCGTCGAGCGCTTCCAGCGCCCCGTGTTCTCGATCGTGAACCGCATGGTCCGCGATCGCGAGCTGGCGGAAGACCTCTCGCAGGAGGCGTTCGTCCGCACTTTCAACAACCTCGACCGCTACGACCCCTCCTACAAGTTCTCCTCGTGGCTGTTCAAGATCGCCTACAACCTCACGGTCGATCACCTCCGCCGGCGCGAGCTGAAGACGATCTCGATCCACGGGGCGCCCGACGCGGTCACGACCGAACAGCAAGAGGCGACCTCCGTCACCCTCGAATCCGACGAGGAAGCGCCGGACGATCGTCTGGAGGCGCTGGAGTTGGCGGGCGAGCTGGAGCGCGCCATCGGCACGCTCCGGGAGGACTACCGGACGGCGATCCTGCTTCGGCACGTCGAGGGACGGTCCTACGAGGAAATCGCGGAAATCATGGAGATCCCGCTCGGCACCGTGAAGACCTACATCTTCCGGGCGCGCCGGCAGTTGCGGGACGAACTCTCGGACATATACGACGGGCCGGCGGATTGAAACCCACCTGGCCTCAGACCCGTATGGCGGGCAGAAGGAGATACACATGACCGAGCAGCACATTCGACAGACACATCTGACGCCCGACGAGATCGAGGCCGCGGCGGACCCCTCCGCCACGTTGCCTGAGCCGCGTCGCGAGCACGTCCTCGCCTGCGCCGAGTGCGCCGGCGAGGTGGCTGAGTTGCGTCGTCTGTCGGCGGCCCTGGCCGCGCTTCCGGCCTTCGCGCCGCGTGCCGATTTCGCAGATCGGGTGATGGCCCGCGTGTCGTTGCCGATCCCCTGGCACCGCCGGCTCGCCGTGGCCGTCCGCGAACGATCGGCCGCTGGCATCGGCATCGCCGCGACGCTCGCGGCGCTGCTGGCGGGCGCGGGCCTGTGGGCGGTGAAATTCCCCGAGCTGCGCCCGCTGGGCCTGGTCGGCTGGCTGGCGGGCCACGCCGGCGACCTTCTGTGGAAAGTCACGCTGGCGGCCGGTCGCACGGCCTACACCATGGGCTTCACGGACCTGGCCGGCGCGCTGCAGACCGACTTCAGCCTCGCGTCCGCACTGGTCGCGCTGGCAACGATCGCCCTCGTGGGCATCGGCGCCGGGACGGTGATGATCCGGCTCGTTCGATACGAGCCGCCGGAGCTCGTGAGGGCCCGATGAACCAGAGCAGCCCCCTGAGAAACGAGAAGGAACGAGTCAGCATGATAACCAGGCTTCATGGATGGATGCGGGCGGCGAGCGGTTCCGTCGCACTCCCGCGCGTCGCGGCAACGATCGCGGCGGCGGGGCTTCTCACGATCTTCGCGTTTCCCCGGCACGCCGCCGCGCAACAGCCGGCCGCCGAGGCGACGGCGCAGAACGCGCCCGCCGTTCAGGAGACGCCCGCAGCGCCCGAGATTTCGGGCAGCACGGTGCTGATCTCCAGCGATGTGGCGCGCCTCGAGCTCGACCTGGCCGACGGCGGCCGGCAGACGATCGAGCTGAACGACGGCCGCGTGCTGATCGACGGTGCGGACCGCGGCAGCTACGAGCCGGGTGGCGCCTTCGACCGCGCGTGGCGCGAGCTGCTCCGCAGCCCGTCCGTGGACGAGACGGCGGAGTTGCCCGAGCTGCTGGCCGACTGGGTGCCTCCGGAGGCCGTGGACGGCGGAAACGGCCGCTCGGCCGTCATGGCCGTCTTCGACGGCTTCGATCCGCGGGCACTCGCTCACGCCGCTCGGGAGGCCCCGGGGGCGACGGCGACCGACGTCTCGGGCCGGGTGACGATCGTGCCCCGTGCGGGCTCGATCGGCCAGCTCGCGAGCCGGCTCGATGAGCTCAAGCAGGCTCTCAGCCGTATCTCCGGCGAGGAATTCGACGTCGACGGGGATTTCGCGCTGGTCGTGCACGACGACTACCGCATCGACGACGCGACGACGATCGACGGCGACGTGGCCCTGCTGGGCGGACGCCTGACGGTGGACGGCGAAATCGACGGTGACGTGCTGGTTCTCGGTGGCGATCTCGACCTCGAACCGGGCGCTCTCGTGATGGGCGACATCCGGTCCCTGGGCGGCGACGTTGAAACGACCGGAGCGACCGTGACCGGTGAAATCTTGAAGCTGTCGGCCGTCAGTCCCGACGCGAGATCGGGCGTTTCGGTCTCGGCGGACGCCGACGACGCCTGGGACCGCCACGACGCCGAGCGGAACTACGAGCGCCGGGTACGCAGCCGCGGCTTCTTCGGCTCGATCACCCACAACATCAGCCGTTCGATCAGCGACCTGATCGGCACGGCCGTGTGGCTGATTGCCCTCACACTCGTCGGCGTGGTGCTCGTCTACTTCTCGCCGAAGCGCCTGAACGCCGTCGCCTCGGAGGCGCGCGCTGACGTGCTGCGCTCGTTCGGCGTGGGGCTGGCAGGGCAGCTACTGTTCTTCCCGATCCTGCTCCTGTTGGTCGTGCTGATCGTCACCTGGCTCGTGGTGCCCTTCTACCTGCTGGCCGTGGCGATCGCGATTCCGGCCGGCTACGTGGCCGTGGCCCGCGCACTCGGCGAAGCGGTCGTCGACCGCCGCTACGACCTGTTCGAGCGGTTCAACCTGAACCGGCAGAACACCTACTACTACGTGTTCAACGGGTTCGTCGTGTTGCTGGCGCCGTTCGCCATCGCAGCCGTGCTCGAGCTGTTCGGCGGCTGGCTCGGCTTCCTGCGCGGGCTGACGCTATTCGTCGGCGTCGTGCTCACGTGGGCGGCGGCCACCACCGGCTTCGGTTCGGTGATCATCACACGCGGCGGCGGCCTGATGCGCGACTTCCGCGGATTCAGGCGCAAGCGGTCCGTGCCGCTGGACGATCTCCGGCCCGACATGGAGCAGGAGGCGCAGGACGACGCGACCGGCGGCGCTGATGCAGAGGGTGCGGACGATGACGAGGTGGAGAATGGGTAACCTGATGCGCAGCGCGCGGCGGTCCGCAGGGCTCGTTGCCGCCCTGCTGGTGACGGCGGCGGCCCCGCTGGCCAGCCAGACGCACGACTGGTTCGAGATGTCGTCGCGCCGGCAGGTCGACGGCGTCGAGAGGCTGGACATCGATGTCGAATACGCCGTGGGCCACCTGGCGATCAGCCCGGCGGTCGCGGGCCTGCTCTACCAGATGGATCTACGGTACGACGCGAACGATTTCGAGCCGATCCGCACCTGGAACACGGACGGCGGGCTGGGACGACTCGCCCTGCAGATGAAGACCGAGGACGGCGACATCGAGTTCGGCGGCATCGATGAGACGGACTCCGACGACATGGGGACTCTCGACCTCTCCTTGAGTCGTGAGATCCCGACCACGCTCTCCCTCGGCGTCGTGGCGGCCCAGGCGAAGCTGCACCTGGGGGGCCTCGCACTCGAACGCTTCGTATTCCGGACCGGCGCCTCGGAGACGGCCATCGATTTCGATGCCCCGAATCCCGTGCGCATGGACCGCCTCGAGCTGGCGGCCGGCGCGGCCGACTTCGAGGCGACCGGCCTGGGCAACGCGCGCTTCGACCGCTTCGAGTTCACCGGCGCGGTCGGCGACGTACGGCTCGACTTCACGGGCGACTGGAAGGAATCCGCCGAGGGGGAGATTCGCATGGGCCTCGGCACGCTGTCGTTGACCTTTCCACGCGACATCGGTGTGCGGATCGAGAAGCAGGGCTTCCTGACGTCGTTCAACTCGGCCGGATTCGAGGACGTCTCCGGCGGTTATCAGACGCCGAACTGGGAGACCGCTACGCGGCGGCTGACCCTCAAAGTCCGGGCCGGCCTCGGCGACATCGACGTGTACTTCGTGGACTAGAGCCCGACGGCGATACCTAGTCGCGTTCGGGGCGCGCGTGTACCGTGTGGCCGCGCTCCACGGCCAGCCGTGCGGCCGCGTTCCCGTCGCGCACCGAGATCTCGAGCATCCCCGTCGAGCCGACCAGGGCAACCAGCTGCCCCGGCTCGACGCTGGCGTAGGTGGAGCGAACTCCCGAGATCACTTCCCCGCCAATCTCCACGAGCGCCGAGGGGGCGAGGCTGCGTGACGGAATGTCCGTGACGAGGTTCCCGAACCGGTCGATGTGGGTCACGCTCCCACGCACGTTGCCGCCGTGCTCGACGGGACGCGGAAGGTGGTACCGCACCAGCTGACTCGGATCGGCGGAGGTTCCGAGCGCGGCCAGGCTTTCGCCCGTCGCCAGGCGCGCCGCCGCCGGGGCGAACACGTCGCGGCCATGAAACGTGCGGCTCACGGGCCGTCCGTTCTTTCCTTGCTTCGACCCGCCATCCTTCTCGACCTCGAGCACCCGCACCTCCTCCACCGTGTGATGCACTAGCACGCGCGTCAGGGTGCCGTTGTCGGGCCCCACGTACCAGCGGCCGCCGACGCGCGCGATCACGCCGCGCCGCGACCCCCCACCGCCCGGGTCGACGACGACCAGGTGGACGGTGCCCTCCGGAAACCGGTCCCAGATCCTCTCCAGGGCCCACGACGCCGCCGCGATGTCTCCCGGCGGAATGTCGTGCCCGATGTCGATGGGCAGGGCTTCGGGGGCGCGCGTGAGCAGCTCGCCCTTCACCTCGCCGACGAATCCGTCGGCCGTCCCGAAGTCGGTCAACAGCGTGATGAGTTGCATGAAAGCCTCGTCTCAGAATCTTGTTCGCCCGGGCGCTCAGTCGTCCATCGATGCGAGAATCCTGCCAGCGCGCGCGGCTCCATACGTCCCGGCACGGGCCCGAACTCGCTGGGCCCATGTGCACATTGTTCATCGGCGGCTGTGGCGGCGCCACCACTCCGGGCCCGGCGGTGCTGCCGACCCGGGAGATCCGCCCGGCAGCGTCGTCCCGGACCTCGAGCAGCGCGCCCTGCGCTACGTTGATAGTGCCGGGTGATCAGCCACAGGTTCCAGCGTCCTCTGCCGCAACGGCGAGCGGCCCGCTTCCCCGAGGCTCAGACCCGGCGACCCCGCCAGGTTCCCCGGCGCCAGAGCCCGAGCATGGCCAGGCCGCGGGCGATCGACGTCAGGCTGATGGCCCACCAGATACCAGCCAACCCGAGCGGTCCGCGCAGCCACCAGGCGAGCGGCAGCCGTAGCGTGGTCAACCCGACACCCAGGAACATGGGCGGGAGGGTGTAGCCCGCGCCCTCCATCGCGATCTGGAGGACCAGCTCGAGCGCCATGAACAGCTGCGCGACGGCCACGATGCGAAGATAGGTGGCCCCGTCGGCGATCACCCCGGGATCCTCACTGAACACGCCGATGAGCTCCCGGGGCACGAGGAGAAACGCGACCGCGATCAGCGTCATCAGGACGAGTGCGTACAGGACGGCCGCATGCCCGGACTGGATCGCGCGGTCGGTGCGGTCCGCCCCGAGGTTCTGGCCCACCGACGCCGCGGCGGCGAACCCGAAACCGATACAGATCAGGAAGCTGAGCGACTCGATCCGGTGCCCGACCGCCAGGGCCGCGAGGCCAGCCGTATCGAAGGCCGCGGTGAACCGGGCGAGGCCGACGTAGACGAGGGAGAATACGAGGCCGCCCACGCCGACCGGAAGACCGATGCGGGCGATGGCGCGCATCGCGGCGGTGCTCGGGCGGCAGCGACGGAGCAGTCCGCGGCGGGCCAGCCACCCGTATCCGATAGCGCAGCCGCCGGCGCGCGTGAGGATGGTGGCCAACGCCGCCCCCTGGATGCCGAGCTGCGGTACCGGACCGAGACCCAAAATGAGCAGCGGGTCGAGGATAGCGTTGGCAATCAGCGCGATCACCAGGATCCGGAGCGGCGTGCGCGTGTCGCCCGCGGCCCGAAATGCGGCGTCCATGGCGAACCAGACGAACACGACCGGACAGCCGGCGAGGTACACGGCCAGGTAGCCGGCGCCGGCCGCCGTGACGTCCGCGGACATCTGCATCACGGAAAACAGCGGCCACAGGGCGAGTAGGCCGGTCGTGCCGACGACGAGCGCGGAGAGAAGGGAGAGGAGGAAGGCCTGATAGCCCGCCTCGGCGGCCGCCTGGTCGCGGCCCTCGCCCCAGCGGCGGCTCGCCACGGCCATCACCCCGACCGACGGCACCTCAGCCAGCGACAGGAGGGCCCAGACGGCGAAGCCCGCCGTCCCGACGCCGGCGAGGGCGACCGGGCCGAGGCCCCGGCCGACCCAGAAGGTGTCGATGATGTTGAACAGGCCCTGCAGCAGCGTCGCCCCGACGGCCGGAAGAGCCAGCCGCCGGATCGCCGCGTACACGGATCCGCGGGTCGGATCGACCCGCGGCGAAGGACGCCTCAGCTCTCCGCCGGCTGAGGCGAAAGTCCGGCGACTCGCTCCGCGGCCCTCTCGGCCACGGCGGCCAGCGCCTTCCCCTCGGCCGACTCGGGACGCCCGAGCACCGTCGGCTCGCCCCGGTCTCCCTCCTCGCGCACCGCGAGCCCCAGCGGAACCGCACCGAGGAACGGAACGTCGATGGTGGCGGCCAGCGTCTCGGCCCCGCCGGAGCCGAAGATGTCGTGCATCGAGTTGCAGTCGGGACAGACGAAGCCGCGCATGTTCTCGACGATCCCGATCACCGGCACCTCCACGCTCTCGAACATCCGAATGCCCTTGAGGGCGCCCGTCACCGCCACGTCCTGCGGCGTCGCCACCATCACGGCGCCCGAGACCTTCACGAGCTGGACGAGCGACAGCTGGGCGTCTCCCGTGCCCGGCGGCAGGTCGACGATCAGGTAGTCGAGCTCACCCCACTCGACCTGGTGCAGGAACTGGCGGACGATGCCCATGACAATCGGGCCGCGCCACACGGCGGGCGTGTCCTCGCCAACGAGAAAGCCAAGGCTCATCAGCTTAACCCCGTGCGCCTCCATCGGAATCACCTTGTCGTCCCTCATCTTCGGCTTTCCGTACGCCCCGAACATAGTCGGGATGTCGGGGCCGTAGATGTCGGCGTCGAGCAGCCCCACCTTGTGCCCGGCCTTCGCCCAGGCCGCCGCGAGGTTCGTGGCGATCGTCGATTTCCCGACTCCGCCCTTCCCCGAGCTGACCGCAATCACGTGCTTCACGCCCTCCAGCGGTTCGGCGTCGCGCGGGTGGCGCGAAGCCTCTTCGCGGCTCACCTGGCTTGGCCGGCGCTGTTGCTGTTCCTGCGGGGGGGGCGAGGCCTCTGGGCCAGCGGGCTCGACGACCGGCAGCGGCCGGCGGCCCTCGTCGGACCGGGTCCGGGGAGCCGGACCGTCGGCATCGTCGGCGGCCACGGCATCGTCGGCGGCCACGGCATCGTCGGCGGCTTCCTTCGCGCCCTGCGCACGCCGCATCGCTTCGGGATCGGCGAGAGCGAACTTCACGTCGGTCACACCGTCCACGCCGCTCGCGACGAGGCGAATCGACTCGATCAGGTGAGGCGGATCCTCGGAGCGAGGAGCGAGTTCGAGGACGACCGCGCCGTCGTCCTGCACGCCCACCGACCGTACGACGCCGGCCGTGACCACGTCGGGGCCCTCGGGTCCCGCCAGCACGCGGCCGAGGGCGGTCATGAGTCGCTGCTTCACGGAGGCATCAGTCATTGAGAATCCCGTCGGAACGCTGCGGACGAGGGCCCGCGGCGAATGATATCAATCGGTTCTGGAATCGAAGTGCGGCGTCAGGCGACTTCCACGGATTCGACCGTCTTCACCTCGGGGACGATCATCCGGAGCCGCTGCTCGATACCCGCCTTCAGGGTCAGCATCGACATCGGGCAAGCGTGACAGGCGCCGACCATTCGAATGCGGACGCACCCGGACTCCGCGTCGTAGTCGACGAGTTCGATGTCGCCGCCGTCGACCCGGATCGCGGGGCGGATGGTGGCGAGAACCTCCTGGATCCGTTCCGTCACGGAGGCGGTTCGAGTGGCTGCGTTCGTGTCGTTCATCGGGTGCACCATGGCCTGCTCGGAGCGGCCGAAGCCGAAAAGCGGAAGCTACCGAGGGGGTCACACACCGTCAACGACCGCAGGTTTCACCCGTGCGAGGTGC
>Ga0210123_1000023_pt1 | contig 83227 bp, 66 predicted proteins | sample Muzzi_PWB_D2_FD_185535 | JGI IMG/M metagenome (GOLD analysis project Ga0210123, IMG submission 185535) | Wetland microbial communities from San Francisco Bay, California, USA, that impact long-term carbon sequestration - Muzzi_PWB_D2 (SPAdes) | ecosystem: Environmental > Aquatic > Marine >... | reverse complement strand
TCGCGGACGATCGCCCGGCCGAGGGCCACGCGCTGGCGCTGTCCTCCGGAGAGTTGCGCCGGCTTGCGGTCGAGAAGCTCCGCGAGCCCGAGCGCCGCCGAGGCCCGCTCAACGCGGCGAGCGATGTCCGCGTCGTCGTGGCCTCGCATGCGGAGTCCAAATCCGAGATTCTCCCTGATCGTCTTGTGCGGATACAGCGCATAGGTCTGGAACACCATGGCGATGTCCCGTCCCTGCGGGGGAACGTCGGTGCAGTCACGGCCGCCGATCCACACGCGGCCCGATGTCGGGGTCTCCAGGCCGGCCACCATGCGGAGTGCCGTGCTCTTCCCGCATCCTGAAGGGCCGACGAGAACCACGAACTCGCCATCTTCGATGTCGAGGTCGAGCCCACGGGCCGCGACGTGGCCGTTCGGATAGGTCTTGTAGACGGATTCGAGTCGTACGGCGCCCATCGGCTCAGTCCGGTTCGGAGAAAGTCGCGTTCATCCCTTCACCGCTCCGGCGGTCAGACCCTGAACGATGCGGCGCTGGAACAGCAGCACCAGTACGGCCACCGGCAGTGTGGCGACCACGGCGGCCGCGAGAATCTCGCCCCACGGAACCTGGTACTGACCGCGGAACAGGGCGATCGCCACGGGAACGGTGTGTCGCTCAGGACCCAGCGTGAAGGATAGTGCGAACAGAAACTCATTCCAGCTGTAGACGAATGTCAGAATCGCGGTGGTCGCCAGGCCGGGCAGCGCGAGAGGGAGGATGATCTCGCGGAAGGCCTGCAGGCGTGACGCCCCGTCCACCATCGCGGCCTCTTCCAGCTCCCGCGGGAGCTGTCGGAAGAACCCCACGAGTAGCCAGACGGTCAGCGGCATCGCGAACGTCATGTAAGGCAGGATCAGGCCGGGGTATGTGTTGATCAGGCCGAGCTCACGCAGCAGGAGGTACAACGGCGATACGATGGAAATCTGCGGGAACATGGTCACGGCGAGGATCAGCCCGAGGATCACGTGCTTGAACCGGAATTCCAATCGGGCGAGCGCGTAGGCGCACAGCGCGCCGAGAGAGACGCAGAACAGGGTCGTCGTACCGGCCACGACGAGCGAGTTGCGGATCGGCACCCAGAAGTCGCGCTCGGTGAACAGGGCCCGATAGTGGTCCAACACGGGCGTGCCCGGCCACAGCGAAGGTGCTTCGAACAGGCGCGCTTCCGGGGTGAAGGAGCTGACGATGGCCCAGTAGAACGGGAAGGCTGTTGCGAGCACCAGGAGTCCGATCGCCACCACCGGGCCGTACCGCTTGAGGCGGTTCACACGCCCTCCCCGGTCAGGTCGGCGCCGAGCCAGCGGATGTACACGAGGGCGAGGCCGAAGGTGACGAGGAAGACGACCACCGACAGGGCCGAACCGTATCCGAACCGCAGGTTTTGCAGCAGCGAGTTGAAGGTGTAGAGCGCGATCGGCTCGGTGCTGGTGCCCGGTCCGCCGCCCGTGAGCACGTAGATCAGGTCGAACACGCGGAAGGCGTCGAGCGTGCGGAAGATCAGAGCGACCAGGATCGCCGGCTTGAGCAGGGGGAGGGTCACGTGGCGGAATTGCTGCCAGGCGGACGCCCCGTCGATGCGGGCCGCCTCGTACAGGGAGGCGTCGATGTTTTGCAGCCCCGCCAGGAGAAGCAGCGTCACGAACGGCGTCATCTTCCACACGTCAGCCAGGATCACCGGCACCCAGGCAGCGGTCGCGCTGATGAACCAGACGAGCGGCTCGTCCATGATTCCGAGCTTCATCGCCACGGCATTGGCGATCCCGGCCTGGCTGTCGAACATGAACCGCCAGAGCAGAGCGGCGACCACGGTGGGAATCGCCCACGGAATCAGCACCGCCGCCCGCACCAGGCCGCGGCCGCGATAGGCCCGGTTCAGGGCCAAAGCGAGAATCAGCCCGAGACCGAGTTCGAGGCCGACACTCGCCGCCGTGAACGCGAGGGTGTGCCCGAGAGCCGACCAGAAGCGGTCGTCAGCCAGAACCTCGGCGTAGTTGCCGAGGCCGACGAACGGCTGGCCGCGCCAGGGCATGCGCAGGTCGTGCACGTGCAGCGATTCCCAGAGCGTCCAGCCGAGCGGGAACAGGGCGACGAGCAGGATGGTGCCCAGCGCCGGGAGGACGAACCACCAGGCGAGTCGTGCGTCGCGGGCCGCGATGCCGCCGCGATTCCGGCGGTCGTCAGTCACCATCGGCGGTCGCCTCCACCAGGCCGACGGTGCGTAACAGCTCACGCATCTGTCTCGCGGCCCGCTCGAGCGCTTCCCGTGGCTCCGCCTGTCTGGTCAGCGCGCGGTGGAGCTGGATCTGCAGGATCTCCGACAGCTGCGTGTAGACCGGCGTCACGGGCCGGGGCCGCGCCCGCTCCACGATGGCCTTCAGCGGCTCGATGTCCTGGCCCAGGGCGTCAGCGAGCCGGGGATCGTCGTAGAGTGCGGCCCGCGCCGGATACTGTCCGACGCCGCCGGCCCGTTCGAGCATCTGCTCGGGCCGGGTCAGGAACTCGATGACGGCCCAGGCCGCTTTCGGGTGATCGCTGTTCGCGTTGATCGCGAGCTGGCCCCCGCCGAGTGCGGCGGTCGGCGTGCCGCCGGGCATTCCGGGCATGGGCGCGATCCCCACTCGACCGGCGACCCGCGAGTCGGCATCGTTCTCCAGCAGCGACCAGGCGTACGGCCAGTTGCGCATGAAGGCGGCCTGGCCGTTCTGGAAGGCGAACCGCGTCTCCTCTTCGTGCCAGGTCAGCGCGGCGCGCGGAACTGTCCCTTGATTCCAGACCGCGTCCCGCATCCACGTGAGAGCCCGCACTGCGGGCTCCTTGTCGACCTCGATCGAGCCGTCCGGCCCCATCAGGCGGCCGCCGAAGGCTCCGACGTGCTCGAGGAAGACCGTGACGAGACCCTCATACCGGGCGCCCTGCCATACGAACCCGTAATCCACGTCGCCGGCCTTCTGGCTTCGCTCGGCCACGCGGCGCAGCTCGTCGAGCGTACGCGGTGGGGCATCCATCAGATCCCGTCGCCAGTACAGCATTCCTACGTCGATGAACCAGGGTATCGCGAACAGCTGGCCGTCCCAGCGGTCGGCCGCGACCGAGGCGGGCAGAAACGCCCCCACGTCGGCGTTGAACTGCTCGAGCGGGAGGATCCAGCCCGCGGCGGCAAACTCGGGCGTCCAGATGACGTCGAGTTGCAGGATGTCGGGCTGGCTCGCCCCCGCGTTCAACCACTGGACGTAGAGCTGGTGGCGCTGATCGGCGGCATCCGGGGTGCGGCGCTGCACGACGTGTATGTCGGGGTGCGCCTCCATGAACCGCGCGAGCTGGCTCTGCAGCACTTCGGCCTCGCTCCCCACGGCGCTGCCGGGGAAGACGACTTCGGTGCGGCCGCCGGAGGTGGGCTCGGAACATCCGGCCAGAAGGAACATCACCAGGAGCAGCGCGCCGCCGGTGCGGCGGGGAAGTCGCGGTCCGTAGCTGCGCATGGAGGCCCCCAGGCCGAGTCGCCGGCTGGACGAGTGGAGGCCAGACTAACACGATGCCGCGGGGGCGGCCAGCAGATCACGACGCCAACTTGCCGGCCCGGCAGCACGGCGGCATCGTAGGGTATGACCTCCGACATCGACGCGACCGACCGGGCCATCCTCGCACTTCTGCAAGAGAGCGCACGGATGTCGAATGCCGAGATCGGACGCCGTATTGACCTCGCGACCTCCGCGGTGTACCAGCGAATCCGGAAGCTGGAGGAGCAGGGCGTGATCCTCGGATATGCGGCCCGCGTCGATCCCCGGGTCGTGGGCTACGGGCTCGCGGCGTTCGTGATGATCCAGACGGGCGAGCAGGCCCGGTCGTCGGAGATCACCGAGGGACTGGCTGTGATTCCGGAAGTGCTCGAGGTCCACCGGGTGGTCGGCGACGATTGCTTCTTCGTGAAAGTACGCGTGCGCGATCCCGACGAGCTCGCAAGCCTGCTGGACGATACGATTCAGCAGATTCCGGGAGTCTCGGGCACCCGGACCACCATCGTGCTTCAGACCGCGAAGGAATCCGCGGCGCTGCCGGTCCACCGCCCCGACGCGAAGGCCGCGACCCCCGCCTGACGCCGCGGCCAGTTCTCCCTGCGCGGCAATTCATATCTGAACTAGCTTGTAGCACGACATATCGTCGTCTATATTCCGCACATCGCAACGATTCATTCACCACGGCGGGTGAGGTGAAGCCGATGGACGGAATTGGACGAACGGGCGGGGCATGGTCGGCCCGACAACTTCTGCCGGCGTTGTCGGCGCTGCTGGTGGCGAGCCCGGCCGTCGCTCAACCGGTGACGGAACGGTCGCCGAATCTCGAGGGGACCTGGGTCACCTCGCCCCGCAACCTCCATTTCACGTTCTCGCACCGGTTCGAGGTCGTCGGGGGTGACGTCGACGTCACCGACATCTTTGGCGACGGCAAGATCGTCAACTACCCCACTTTCGCGCTGACGTACGGCCTGTTCGACGGTGCGAGCCTGGGGTTCCGTTACAGTAGCAATTCCACGCTGGCGGGTGGTCCGAACGAGTGGCAGCCGTACCTGAAGTGGTCTCCGCTCCGGGCCTTCGGGGACGGGCGGCTCTCGGTGTCGCTGACCGCGGCATACAATGGCGCCGCCGAGAGCCTCGACGGCGAGCTGGGAGCGCAGGCACGGTTCGGCCGGTTCAGCTTGCTGGGCGCGGTGCGAGGTTTTTCGGACGCCTTCGATGCGACCTCGGGAGATGCGAAAGGTGCGATGGCCCTGGGTGGTGGGGCGCTCTTCCGCCTGACCCGCCATTTGTCCCTGGCGGCGGATGTCTCAGATCTGGTCGCTGGTACGGACGGTGAGCCCGCCTGGAGTGCCGGCATCCAGATCGGGATTCCATACACTCCGCACACGCTGTCGCTCCTGGCCACGAACGTGACCAGCGGCACCCTCCAGGGGACCTCCAGCGGTGTGCCGGGTGTCGTCTACTGGGGATTCGAATTCACGATTCCGTTCAGCGGTATCGCCCGCTGGGGTGAGGTGTTGGATCCCTATGAGGGCGGGGCACGGCTTCCCACTGCGGGTCGCGCCCCGGGCGGACCGTCCGTCGTGGAAGTCGAGGTCCGGGGCTTCGCCTTCGGCGGCGAAGCCCTGCACGTGCCGGCAGGAACGATCGTCCGCTGGGTCAACCACGACGCGGTTGGCCACACGGTGACGCCCGAGGAAGGCGACTGGGGCTCCTCCCTGATCGGCCCGGGCGAGATCTTCGAGCACGCGTTCTCCGATCCCGGCGAGTACGCCTACCACTGTACGCCACATCCATTCATGAAGGGGCGTGTCGTCGTCACCGTCGGCCCGGCCGGCGGCGAGGACGCCGCAAGGAAGGAAGGTGAATCATGAGATCTCGCGCGATGATGTTTCTCGCATTGACTGCCGCTCTATCGCTGGCCGCGTGCGGCGGTGACGGAGCAACCAATCCCGATGGAGGCGGGGGCGGCGGAGGCGGAGGAGGGGGAAGTGGCGCCCTACCGGCGGCGATCGCCACGGTCTCCGGCGGCGGACAACAGGCTAGTACGTTACTCGCGCTTGCGAACCCCCTCGTCGTGAAAGTCACTGATACGGACGGCGCCGCCGTCTCCGGTGCCAGCGTGACCTGGAGCGTGACGGGCGGCGGCTCGGTCTCTCCGACCACGACGACGACGAATTCCCAAGGCCAGGCGTCCACGACGTTCACAGCAGGGCCCACGCTTGGCGCGACCACCGTGCAGGCGTCCGTCTCCGGCGTCGCCAACCCGGCCGAATTTACGGTCGAGACCTCGATCATGGTCATCCGCATGTCCGGGATCGCCTTCGTGGCGCCCGACGGCAGCGATGACGTGACGGTGCCGGTGGGTACGAAGGTCGAGTGGCAGAACTTCGACCAGGTGCAGCATACGGCGACGTCCACCGACATGCCCGCCGGCGGGGCCAAATTCGACAGCAAGCTGATGAGCAATGGAGACACCTATCCCTTCACCCCGATGGTCGAGGGCACCTGGACGTACTTCTGCGAGGTGCACCCCGGAATCATGGTGGGGGCAACGATCACTGCGACGGCCACTGGCTCGACGTCAACGACCGGAGGTGGCGCCGGGGACCCACCGACGGGAGATCCGAACTACCCGGGCTGATCCTCCTGCACGAGTCGTCTCTGCTTGTGACCCGACCGTTGCTTCGCGCACCTTCCAGGGATGACGACGCCCGAACCGACGCCCGCCCCCGACCTGCGATCCGTCTCCTTCGCGGAGAAGGACGAACCGCTGCGCGACGACGTCCGGCTCCTCGGGGAGATCGTCGGGGACGTCGTGCGCGAGCAGGCCGGAGAGGACCGCTTCGCGGAGGTCGAGGCCGCGCGGAGAGCGGCGATCCGTCGCCGCGAAGGTGACGACCACGCGGCGGCCGGCTTGCAGATCGAGCTTTCCGGCCTGGCTCCAGCCGTGGCGTCGGAACTCGCCCGCGCCTTCTCGGTCTATTTCCAGGCCGTCAACCTGGCCGAGCGGGTGCACCGGATCCGCCGCGGTCTCGCCTACCTCATCGAGGGCGACGTGCAGGAGGGAAGTCTCGCCGCCACGACGGCGAAGCTCGCCGGGCGCGGCCTCGACCGTGAGCAGGCGTGTCGTCTGCTCGCCGAGTGTCGGGTCGTCCCGGTGTTTACGGCTCACCCGACGGAAGCCACACGCCGCATCATCCTCGAGAAACAGCGCCGCATCGCCGATCGCTTGCTCGAGCGACTGAATCCCGCCCGTACGCCGCGCGAGGAGCGCAACCTCCTGGCTCGCATCCGTTCCGAGCTGACGACCGCGTGGCAGACGGAAGAGTATCCGGGACAGCGGCCCAGGGTGGCCGACGAAGCCGAGCATGTCCTCTTCTATCTGGCCGACGTCCTGTACGGCGTGTCGCCCGTGCTCACGGAGGCGAAAGAGGAGGCGCTCGATCGCGTCTACGGCGAGGCCGGCGCCGCGGACACCGGCGCCCCAGACGGCCCCGCGCCCCCGGTCCGCTTCGCTTCGTGGGTCGGGGGCGATATGGACGGCAACCCGAACGTCGGCCCGGACACGATTCTCGCCACGCTGGCCCGTCACCGGGAGGTCGTGCTCGAACTCTACCGCGGCGATCTTCGTTCGCTGGCCCGGCGCCTGTCGCAGTCGCGTCCCGAGGTTCCGTTCAGCGAGGCCCTGCGTACGCTGCGTGCCGAGCTCGAAAGCCGGTTCCCGCAGGTCGCCGGCGGAATCTCGCCCCGTCACACGAACATGACCTACCGGGTCACGCTGCAACTCGTGGCCGAGCGCGTGAAGGCGACGGGAAGCGACGACACCCTCGGGTACGACGGACCGGAGGGGTTGCTGGCCGACCTGCGGACGGTGGAGGAGAGCCTGGAGGCGGGCGGAGGCCGCCACGCGGGGCTGCACGAGGTGCGGCGCCTCCGCCGGCGCGTCGAGATATTTAAGTTCCATCTCGCGGCGCTCGATCTGCGGCAGGACGCGCGTGAGCATCGAGACGTTCTCGCCGAACTCCTCGACGATCCCACGTGGCCGGAGCGGTCGGCCGACGACCGTGTTCGCCGCCTTCACGAATTGCTGGCCGACAATCCGGCGGCGGCCGGGTCGGCGCCGACCGATGGTTCCCGGCGGGCCCTGGACGCGTTCCGGGCGATGGCGGAGGGCCGCCGTCGCTTCGGGCGCGAGTCCGTCGGCCCATTCATCATCAGCATGACCCGCGGGGTTGACGACGTCCTGGCCGTGCTCTATCTGGCGCGGCGGGCGGGCCTCGCGCCCGACGGGGACCTGCCTCTGGACGTGGTTCCGCTGCTCGAGACGGTGCCTGATCTCCAGAGGGCGGGGCCCATCTTCGAGCAGCTTCTCGACGACCCCGTCTACGGTCCCCACATGGGAGCTCGCGGAGGAAGACAGACGGTCATGGTCGGATACTCCGACTCGAGCAAGGACGGCGGCCTGTTCTCCTCGCGCTGGTCGCTTCACGAAGCCGAGGCCGCTCTGGCCGCCGTGGCGGAAGAGCGGGGCATTGCTCTGACGATCTTCCACGGTCGCGGCGGCACGGTGTCGCGGGGCGGAGGGAAGGTGGAGAACGCGCTGCGCACGGCGCCGCCGAGCAGCGTCAACCTGTTGCTGCGGCTCACCGAGCAGGGCGAGGTGATCGACACGAAGTATGGGCTTCCGAGCATCGCGCTGCGGGAGCTGGAGCGCATGATGGGCGCCGTGGCGCTGCACCACACCGCGCCGCCCGAGACGGTGCCGGAGGGCTGGACGGACGCTGCTGCGTGCATCGCGCGGGCGAGTCGCGACGCCTATCGCGCGCTCGTATACGACACGCCCGAGTTTCCAGACTTCTTCCGCGGTGTCACCCCAATCGACGTGATCGAGCGGATGACTATCGGCTCGCGGCCCGCGGCCCGTCGCTCGGGCCACGGGATCGAAGACCTGCGCGCCATCCCGTGGGTGTTCGCCTGGACCCAGAACCGGATCATCCTTCCCGGCTGGTACGGCCTCGGGACCGGGCTGGCGGCGGCCGTCGACCGTCTCGGCGAACCGGAAGCCGTCCGGATGACCCGCTCGTGGAGCTTCCTGCAGGTGCTGCTGGACGATGTCGAAATGGTGCTCGCGAAGTCCGATCTCGACATCGGCGCGCGCTACGTGGAGCGGCTCGGTGGTCCAGCAGCCGCGAGCCTCTTCGCTCGGGTGCGTGCCGAGTTCGAGCGCACGGTCGAGTGGGTGCTGCGGTTGCGTGGAACCAGCGAGCTGCTCGATGGCGAGCCGGTGCTCCGCCGTTCCATCCGCCTCCGCAACCCCTATGTCGACCCGCTCAGCTTCCTGCAGGTCGACCTTCTCGCACGTTGGCGCGACGACGCCCGTCCGGAGGGCCCGCTGGCTGACGCGCTCCTCGAAACGGTGCAGGGCATCGCCCGCGGCCTCAAGAACACGGGTTGAGCTTCCGGGCCGCCGGCGGGTGCCGGGCCGCGCGTCGGGCTGCGCGTCGGGCCGCGGTGGCGTCGCGTTGAGGCCTCCGCCTACTATCCGGTCCATGCACGCGACCGGAGACAACACCGACCAGGCGAAGCGCACCCGCGATGGACGCGATCCGCGGGACGTCCTGCGCGAAGTGTTCGGCTACGACACGTTTCGGCCGGGCCAGCGCCGGATCATCGACGCGGTTCTCCGGGGCGACGATTGCATCGGCGTGATGCCGACGGGAGCCGGAAAGTCGCTCACCTTCCAGCTGCCGGCGCGGATGCTGCCCGGCGTGGTTCTCGTTCTGTCGCCCCTGATCAGCCTGATGAAGGACCAGGTCGACGCGCTGCGGGCGCTCGGCTTCCGGGCGGCTGCGATCAATTCCTCGCTGCCCGAAGAGGAACGGCGCGAGCACCTGGAGGCCTTGCACCGTGGCGAGCTGGAGCTGGCGTACCTTGCACCCGAGGCGCTCGGGCCGGGGATGCGACGCCGGCTGGCCGCCGCGCCGATATCGCTGCTCGTGGTCGACGAGGCCCACTGCATCTCGCAGTGGGGCCACGATTTCCGCCCGTCCTACCGTCGGCTTCGGGGGCTCAAGGACGAGCTGGGTGGCCTCCCCGTGCTGGCGCTCACGGCCACGGCCACGCGGCACGTGGCCGCCGATATCGTCCGCCAGCTCGGAATGCGGAGACCCGACGGCTTCAAGGGCTCGTTCTTTCGGCGCAACCTGAAGCTCTACTGCCGGAAGAAGGGAACGGGAAACACCCGGCGCGAGATTCTCGCCCTGGTCAAACGGCACGCCGGCGAAAGTGGCATCGTCTACTGCCTGTCGCGCCGCTCGACCGAACGAATGGCGGACTACCTGAGCGAGCGGGGCGTATCGGCCGTCGCCTATCATGCCGGACTCGACGACGAGAGTCGCGCCGGCGCGCAGGACGCGTTTGCGCGCGACGAGGTCCACGTCGTCGTGGCGACCGTGGCTTTCGGGATGGGAATCGACAAGTCGAACGTCCGGTTCGTGATCCATCGCGACATGCCGCCCGACATCGAGTCGTGGTACCAGGAGTTCGGCCGTGCCGGCCGTGACGGGCTGACTTCGGAGTGTGTGCTGTTCTATTCGTGGGCCGACGTGAAGGTGCGCGAGCGGTTCCTCGACGAGATCAGCGACGACGAGCAGCGGGAGTTCCGGCGCCGGGCCATGATCGAGCTGTTCCGGCTGGCCGACGGGAACATCTGTCGGCACCGGGCGCTGGTCGCTCACTTCGACGAAGAGCTCGACGCCTGCGGTCAGTCCTGCGACGTGTGTCTCGAGGCCGGCATCGAGGATCTGGTCGGGAAGGTCGACAGGGGTCGAGACCGTCGTCGGCCACGCTCGTCCGGGCGCAGCGGCACCCCCGGATCGACGGACACCGAAGCCCCGTCCGGCGGGCGCGACCCCTCGCACCCCGTGTTCCAGCGCCTGCGGACCCTCCGTAAGCGGCTCGCCGATGCGGAGGACGTGCCGGCCTACGTGATCTTCAGCGACCGGACCCTGTGGGACATGGTCGACCGGCATCCGCGCTCGATGATCGAGATGCTCGACGTGCACGGGGTCGGACAAACGAAGCTGGAGCGATACGGCGAACAGTTCCTCACGGCGCTCGCCGGGCGGTGAATCGGGTTGAACCGCAAGCGGCGGCGGGCCATATTGCCAGTCCTATGAAACGCCGCGTCGCCGGTACGAAGTTATTCAGTCTCGGGTCCTTGCTGCTGCTCGCGGTCGGCGCGTCTGCGTGTGCAACCGTCCGTCCGGGTCCGGACGGGTCTGCGGACGGCGCCTCGCCGGTCCGGCAGACGACCGGATCCAGCGACCACGATCTTCGGTACGGCACTCCCAACGGGGCCTGGACGTCGACGTATGCGGCGCCGATCGCCGCCCCCACCCTGATCCGCGGCGCGACCGTGATGACGGCCGCCGGCGAGACGATCGAGGACGGCGACGTCCTGTTCGAGGGCGGGAAAATCATCGCCGTCGGGCGAGGCCTGGACGCCCCGCCCGGAAGCGAAGTCGTCGACGCGGCCGGCCGCTACGTGACGCCCGGGCTGATCGACACCCACTCTCACATGGGCGACTACCCGGATCCGGGAGTCGCCGCGCATTCGGACGGCAACGAAGCGACCGATCCTACGACCCCCGAGGTATGGGCCGAGCACTCGGTGTGGCCCCAGGATCCCTCGTTCGCTCGCGCCCTCGCCGGCGGCGTGACCACCGTGCAGGTTCTGCCGGGCAGCGCCAACCTGATCGGCGGGCGGGGCGTGACGCTCAAGATGGTCCCCTCGACCAGCGTGCAGGGCATGATGTTCCCCGATGCGCCGATGGCCGTGAAGATGGCGTGCGGCGAGAACCCCAAGCGGGTTTATCGGAACCGTGGCCCATCGACCCGCATGGGCAACGTCGCGGGCTACCGCGAAGCGTTCATCCGGGCGGTGGACTATCGACGGAGGTGGGACGAGTGGCTCGACGGGAACCGTAAGGACGATCCGCCGAGTCGCGACCTCGGTCTCGAGACGCTGGCCGAAGTGCTGCGGGGGGAGCTGCTCCTGCACATCCACTGCTACCGGGCCGACGAGCTCGTCCAGATGATTAACCTCGCCCGGGAATTCGGCTTCCACATCCGGTCGTTCCATCACGTCGTCGAGGCCTACAAGGTGCGCGACCTGCTGGCCGCCGACTCCATCGGCGCCTCGGTGTGGTACAACTGGTGGGGCTTCAAGATGGAGGCGTTCGATGGCATCCCCGAGAACCTCGCGCTGCTGACCGAGGCCGGTGTGCCGGCGATCCTCCACACCGACGACGACATGGGTGTCCAGCTCATGAATCAAGACGCCGCCCGGGCCATGTACGCGGGCCGCGAGGCCGGTATCGAAATCACCCGCGACCAGGCGTTGCGCTGGATCACGGCCACCCCCGCGTGGGCACTGGGGATCGACGACCGGACCGGTACGCTGGAGGCGGGAAAGAACGCCGACGTGGTGATCTGGTCGGGAGATCCATTCAGCGTCTACACGAAGGCCGATCGTGTCTACATCGACGGGGTGCTCCGGTTCGACCGCGCACGGGTCGACGAGAAGCCCCGGAGCGACTTCGAACTGGAGATCCTCCCGGACCGGGCCGCCCCCGAGGCGGTGAACCGATGAGGCGGGCGAGCGTCGTTGCGAGCATCGCGCTGACGGCCGCCGTGCTGCTGGCCGCCGCCCCGGTGCGGGCACAGACGGTCGCGATCACCGGCGCCACCGTCCATACGATGGCGGGTCCGCCGATCGAGAATGGTACCGTGCTGGTTCAGGACGGCCGCATCACGGCCGTCGGTCCCGACGTCGATGTGCCCCCCGGCGCACGGCGCATCGACGCCGCGGGACGGGTCGTTACTCCGGGGTTCATCGACGTGGGATCGACACTCGGCCTGGTGGAGGTCGGCGCCGTCGACGACACGCGTGACTACGCGATGAACGAGCCCGATCCGATCCGGGCGGCGTTCGACGTGGTCGACGGCATCAATCCAAACTCCAGTCTCATCCCGGTCAACCGCCTGCGCGGCGTGACGACGGCGCTCACGTCGCCGGCCGGGGGGCTGATCGCCGGGCAGTCCGCGCTCATCGACCTGGCCGGAGTCCACGTTTCCGACATGCTGATACGGTCGCGTGCGGCGATGGCGGCCAGCTTTAATCCTGGCGACGCGGGCGGGGCGCGCGGCGCCGTGTCTCTACGGCTGCGAGAGGTGCTGGAGGACGCCCGTTTCTGGCGCGAGAACGCGGCGGCCTACGATCGCGGTGCGGCACGATCGCTTGCCGCCTCGCGGCTTGACCTCGAGGCGCTCCAGCCGGTGCTCGCCGGCGAGATGCCGCTGGTCGTCGGTGTGGATCGGGCGTCCGACATCGAGGCGATCCTGCGGATCGCCCACGAGTATGGCCTCGACGTGATCATCCGGGGCGGTGCCGAGGCCTGGATGGTCGCCGACCGCCTCGCGGCGGCGGACGTGCCGGTCATCGTGAAACCGCTCACCGACGCCCCCACGAGCTTCGCGCGCCTGGGCGCCCGATTCGACAATGCGGCGCTCCTGCACCGGGCCGGCGTGCGCGTGATGCTCACGTCGTTCGAGACGCACCGATCGGGGGATCTCGCCTGGGAGGCGGGCAACGCGGTGCGTAACGGGCTCGACTGGGCGGCGGCCCTGCGCGCCGTCACGCGCACGCCGGCCGAGGTGTTCGGAATCGGCGCGGACTATGGCTCTCTGGAGCCGGGGAAGGTCGCGAACCTGGTGATATGGTCCGGCGACCCGCTGGAGCTCTCCGGCCGTCCCGTGCACGTGATGATTCGTGGGACGTTCGTGCCGTGGACGTCCCGCCAGCGAGAGCTGTTCGAGCGCTATCGGGAGTTGCCGCGCCCCACGAACCCCTGACCGCGGGCGGCCCTCACTCGAGCGGCGGCGGGACCTGCGCGAGCGCGACCGCCACCAGCACCACGACGACCACGATGAGCAGCTCGAGCCGTACGCTGCGCCGCAGGGGGATCGCATCCGCGTGCGAATCGGCGGCCGCCGACATGGCCGGAATGAGCCGGAACCGGTTGTAGGCTCCAAACCCCACCAGCGCCAGGAACCCGCCTGTCTTCGCGAGCAGCAGGTTGCCGTAGGTCGACGAGAAAAGGGACCCGATCGACGGCAGGTAAAGCACGTCCTGCACGATCCCAGTCACCAGGATCGTGGCCGACGCTAGCAGGGCCGCGGACGATACCCGGACCGCGATTCGCGGAAAGGTCCAGCCCACGTCGACGCCGGGCGCCGTTCGGGCCGGCCAGATGCCCAGCAGCAGGATGCCGCCGGTCCAGACGGCGGCGGCTCCCAGGTGCAGGCCGTTCGCCGGCAGGGAGACCAGCGGCACGATGGACGCCTGATGGCCGCCGAGCGCCCCCGCCACGACGGCGAGCATCGCGAGCAGGGCTCCGAAGCGGACCGCGTGGGTCCCGGTGAAGACGAGGAAGGCGAACACGGTGAGCGTCACCTGGGCCGCGACGACGAGACCCGAACGGGTGTCGAGAACCGCCGAGAGGGTGGTGGAGAGGTCGGCGCCCGGCAACCGCACCTGGGCCAGCCACAGCACCGCGTCCAGCGCCAGGAGAATGGTGGCGCCCATGCCCAGGATCGAAGTCAGTCGATGCGACCTCGGCTCGTCGAGGATGGTCGTGCCCATACCGAACCAGAGCAGGCCCGCGAAACCGAGCAGGCAGAGCATGCCGAGGCCGCCGACGGCGAGTCGAGCCGTGGAGGGAACCGTCGCGCGCGTCTCCGGGCTGCCGGAGCGGTCCGGGCCGGAAGGGGCTTCGCCGCCGGCTTGCGCGAGCGGAGCCGAATCCGGAGCCGCCGTGTCGGATGCGGCCAGGGCCGGGATGTCGGCCGTGAACGGGATCGTGCCCGAGACCTGGTGGCCGTCTACCGATACGGTGCGCCAGTCTAGCGCCTGCGGTCCGTTTGCGGCGGGCGGGGCGGAGCCTACGAGGATGTGGGGTTGGTCCGGCGGCGTCGAGACGTCCAGGGAGATCGTGTCCCCGGCGGGTCCCAGCCACCGAATGCTGCTGAGCTTCGGCTCGACGGCTCCGCTGAACACGAGAATCACCTGGTCGAGCGCCGACGTAATGGTCGTGTCGCGTGCGGGCGTCGACTCCTTCAGCTCCGTATGCAGGAGGTCTCGCGTCGGTGGGCCGAAGCCGACGGCGAGCAGAGCGAGCGCGCAGGCGCTCACGATGGATGCGACTCTTTTCATAGGGCTCCCCGGGAGTACGCGATGAACACTGAATCCTAAGCGCCTTGAGCCGGGTCGGGCAATCGGGCCAACCGACCGGCGTGTCGGGAGTTGGAGAGCCGGACAAGATCGAAGGCATGGCGCTTGCGGCCTCGAGTCCCGTTGCCACCCGTGGCCGGGCGGCTCAACTTGGCGCCCGGTCCGCGCAATTCCCGATTCGGCGAGGTCGACACCGATGCGAACGGTCAACCAACGTCTGGTGCTGCTGGCGAGCCTGCTGCTCGCCGGCGCCTGCGCCGGAAACCCCGGTCCTCCGCCGATGCGCTCGGTGGAGGCGGGTTGGCGGCAGGAGGGCGAGGCCTCCTGGTACGGGCCCGGCTTCGACGGCAAGCGAACGGCCTCGGGCGAGGTCTACGACATGGATGCGCTTACCGCGGCGCACCAGGAGCTCCCGTTCGGATCCCGGGTGCGCGTGCTGAACCTCGACACCGGTCGCGAGATCCAGGTTCGGATCAACGATCGCGGTCCGTTCGCTCGCGGTCGCGTGATCGACCTTTCCCGCGCGGCGGCGCGCGAGATCGGGATGCTGGCTTCCGGAACGGCGCGCGTCCGGCTCGAGGTGCTCGGTGCGGATGCGCCGGCGCTGGCTGCCGGACAGACGCCCGAGCCGGTCGCCATTCCCGCAACCTGCAGCCTGGTGCAGGTCGGGGCGTACCGGGAGCGTCGGAACGCGGCCGAGATGGTCCGACGTCTCGACGCGCGCGGCGAGCCCGTGCGGCAGATGCAGGGCGACGACGGTGTCGTCCGCGTCCTGGTCGGGCCGTACGAGACAGAGGCTGAGACTCGCCTGATCCTCGAGCGGTATGACGGTCTGCTGCGACCCTGCGGAGAGTGAGCGTCGGCAGGGGCTGATCGCCCGCCAGGTTGAACCACTGAGTTGCGGCCCTGTCGCCGTCGGTTTCTAATCCCCGCATGCAGGCGATCGCCATTTCCACCCAGGGACCCACCGAGCCGGCCGCGGCGTTTCTCCAGGCGGCCGTCACCGTCGGTGTGGCGCTCGTCTGCCTGTACCTGTTCGTCCGCTATCGGCGGACGCACTTTGCGATCTGGGCCCTCGCCTGGACGGCGTATGCTCTCCGGCTCGGTGCGATCATCTGCTTCCTGCTGACCGATCGGCCGTTCTGGCTCTTCGCCCACCAGGTCCTCACGGGCTGGACGGCCGTGGCGTTTCTATGGGGAGCCGTCTCGTTCTCGCGGCCCCTGCGGTGGCGCCCGGCCTATCTGCTGCTGATCGCCTTCCCGCCGGTCTGGTCGTACGTGGCGATCTACCGGCTCGACCACTTCATGCTGGCGGCGGGGCCCGCCGTGGCGTTCCTCTCGATCGCGACGGCCTGGACGGGCCTCGTGCTGTGGCGCTATCACCGCCAGGTCCGATCGATGCCCGCCGCGATAACGGCCGTCGCCTTCCTCCTCTGGAGCCTCCACCACCTCGATTACCCCTTCCTGCGGGCGCGGGGAGCGTGGAACCCCTGGGGCTACTATCTGGACATCCTGTTCGCGCTGGCGATCAGCGCCGGAATCGTGCTGCTGGTCATCGAAGACCAGCATCGCGGCCTGAGCGTGCTGTCGCGGCTCTCGGGGGATCTCCAGGGAGAGCGTCGCGAGGAGCCGCTGCTGCACGCGCTGCTGGCCCGACCGCTGACCCTTCCCGCCGTCGAGGGAAGCGCGATGTACAGCTTCGTCGACGGACAGTTCATCGAGGGAGCCGGCGCCTGCACAGGCTGGGAAGGCCGGATACCGGTGCCCGAAACGGCCGAGGCCCTGGAGCAGATGCGCGTCTCCGGCGTGCCCGCCGAACTCGCGGGCGTCGGGGTCGCGGGCACGCCCGTGACGCACCATGCCTTCGTGGCTGCCCTGCCGGTGTTTCGGGGACCACGGCTCGAGGAGGCGCTCGTGGTCGTCGGGAGCGCCCGCAACTCGTTCGCGGCGCTCGACGAGCCGTTCCTCGTGGCCCTCGGCCACCAGGTGGGCGCCGCGCTCGCGAACGCCGAGCTGACCGACGGGCTCGAGAGGCGAAAGGCGGAGCTCGAGCGACTGGCCGCCCGGATGGTGCACCAGCACGAGGAAGAGCGGCGACGGCTGTATCGCGAGCTCCACGACGAGAGCGCCCAGGTCTTCGCGGCGCTCAAGCTGCAGCTCGGCCTGCTGCGCGAGGCCGGCGCACCCGATCAGGACGCGGCGATCGAGCGAGCGGAAGCGCTGGTGCGTTCCGGGATCCAGTCGATCCGGGCCGCGGCCCGGGAGCTGAGGCCAGCCCTGCTGGACGATCTCGGCCTGATTCCCGCCCTTCGCGCCCTGGCGGACGATTTCGCCGACACGACCGACCTGGAGGTCAAGGCGGAGCTGGCACCCGCGGAGGGGCTGTCCGAGGACGCCGAGCTCGCCCTCTACCGCTCGCTGCAGGAAGGGCTCAGCAATGTGGCCCGCCACGCCCGCGGCGTCACTCGCGTGGAGGTGTGTTTCGGCGAGGAGCGGGACGCCGTCGTCCTTGAGGTACGGGACGACGGGACGGCCGAGGAGCCGGCTGCGAACGAAGAGGGGCGAAGCGGCACGGGACTTCTGGGAATGCGCGAGCGCATCGCGCCTCTCGGCGGTTCGGTCGATCTTCGCCGGACTGCCTACGGAGCCCGGTTGCGAGTGCGCATCCCGCGCGGGCAGGCCGCATGACAAATCCGGGGCAGGGCGCTGCAGGCGGTGGTGCGATCCGTATCGTCGTGGCCGACGACCACGCCGTGGTGCGCGAAGGAGTGCGCCGCGTGCTCGCCGACGAGCCCGGGTTTTTCGTAGTGGGCGAAGCCTCTTCCGGGGGCGAGGTTCTGCGTGTCATCGAGGAGACCCAACCGGACGTCGTGTTGCTGGATCTCGGCCTGCCTGACATCGGCGGTCTGGAGATCGTTCGCCGTCTCCGGCAGGAAGGTCCGCAGCCCCGGGTTCTGATTCTCAGCATGCATGACGAAAAGGAGTACGTCGTTCGGGCGGTCGGCTCGGGCGTGGACGGCTATCTGCTGAAAGACGAAGCGGAGCCGAAGATGCTGCGTGAGGCCGTTCGCGCCGTGCATGGCGGCGACTCCTACTTCAGCGTGACGGCGGCGGCGGCCCTGGCCGGGGCCGTGCGGTCACAGACGGCGGCCTCCCTTGAGCCGGACCCGCTCGACGAGCTGACCGACCGTGAGACGGAGGTCCTGCGCCTGGTGGCCTCCGGGCACACCAACAAGGAGATGGCAACCCAGCTGGGGATCAGCCGCCGAACGGTCGAAACCCACCGCGAGAACCTCATGCGCAAGCTCTCGATCCACTCCGTGGCGGGTCTGACCCGCTTCGCCCTCGAGCACGGTCTGCTGGGCGACGACGACCCCGAAGCTCCGTAATTCTACGGACCTCCGATCCGTAGACTTCCGAATTACGCGCCCGCCGGCGTCCCCCCACCTTTGGGGTCGGCCGGTGATCGCCCCCCCCGCAAACGGTTGCGATTCACCCGAAACTTAGAACCGTTCCGTCAGCGGATCGATTCGATAGATCATGAACAGACGCTACCTCGCCCGCATCGCACTGACGGCGGGCGTCCTGCTCGGAACCCCCCCGGCCGCCACGGCGGCACCGCAGCAGGACGCCCCGTCTCAGCAAGCCGACTCGACCAGCGCTGACACGCTGCCGAAGTTCATCCTCAACCCCCTGAACATCACCGCCCTGCGCACGCCGCGGAGGATTTTCTCGACGGCGGCCCCAGTCTCGGTGGTCGATTCGCTGACGATCCGCAACGAACGCCCGACCTCGGCGGCCGAGGCGATCAACGATCTGCCCGGCGTCGACATCAACGGGGTCGGTCCGAATCAGCAGCGCCCGACGATCCGGGGCCAGCGCGGCCAGCGGATCCTCCTGCTCGAGGACGGGCTGCGGCTCAACAACGCCCGACGACAGGCGGATTTCGGCGAACTGCCCGCCATCGTGGACATCAGCCACGTCGACCGAATAGAAGTGGTGCGCGGGCCAGCCTCCGTGCTGTACGGATCCGACGCGATCGGCGGCGTCGTAAACCTGATCACGGGGGAGGCGCCACCGGCCGACATGGGAGACGTGTTCGGCGGGCGGGCGACGTTCAGCTATCGAACGTCGGGTGAGCAGCTCTGGCCTTCGTCGGACGTATGGGGACGCTCCGGCAAGGTGGGCTTTCGCGCCTCGGCCTCGTACCGCGACGCGCAGGACTACGAGTCTGCCTCCGGGACGTTCGGCGACATCACCCTGCAGAACGACGCGACCGTGTTCGGCACCGGGGTCCGCGACTCGAACTTCGGCCTCTTCCTCGACTACCAGCTCGGCGATAGCCAAAAGGTCTATGCCGAGGTCAACCGCTACCGAGCCGAGGACGCCGGCTTCGGCTTCGTCCGACCCGAGGACATTGGTGACGAGGACGGGCTCGCGATCGACATCAAGTATCCCGAGCAGACGGTCACGAAGCTCAAGACCGGGTACCGGGCGGCCGACCTCGACCTGCCCGTGGCCGATCGGGTAGACGCGAGCGTCTACTACATGGACAACGAACGGGACTTCGACTTCGACGTCTTCATCCCGTTCGGAGCCCCGGGCACCGGGCTGACGAGCGAGCAGCGGAACTTCACCGACCTGGAGACCGTGGGACTCCGTTTGGAGGCCGCGAAGCTCCTGTTCGGCCGCCATCTGCTGACCTACGGGATGGACTATTACCACGACGATTCCAACAACACCGACCTCGTGACGACCACGGTGGTCCCGTTCCCCGGGGCCCCGCCGTCGACCGAGGTCGACGACACGCCCACGGTTCCGTACGCCACGTATGACAAGCTGGGAGTGTTCGCCCAGACGGAGTTCGAGCTGGGTGAGCGGGCGGCCGTCATACTCGGCGGCCGCTGGCAGACTTTCGGCGCCACCCCGCAACCTACGCCTGGTCTCGACGAGTTGCCCGGGGACGCCCGTGAAAGCACGGTCGTGGCAGCCGCGAACGGGATGGTCGAGGTGGCGCCCAACCTCAATCTGGTCGGGTCGGTGGGCCGCGGCTTCCGGGCTCCCAACCTGATCGAGTTGTTCTTCAACGGGGCGGTGCCCGAGGGCAACGGCTTCCAGGTGTCGAATCCCGAGCTCAAGCCCGAGACGAGCTGGAACGTCGACGGCGGGTTCAAGTACCGGCGCTCCAACGTGGCCTTCGAGGGCTACTACTTCCGGACCTGGCTGAACGACGGTATCCGCATCGCGGCGACCGGCGACTCTGTTGGCCCGTTCCCGGCCTTTCAGAACGTGAACGTCGAGAGCCTCAGGCTGCAGGGGGTCGAGCTCGTGGCCCGCTACCAGATCATCGACCCCCTGGAGATCGGCGGCACGTTCACCTGGCTCGACGGGACCGACAACACGGAGAACAACTCCGAAAACAACCCGCTGTCGAACACCTACTCCAGCCGTGTCACGGGCGAACTGACCTACCGCCGACCCTCGGGAAGTTGGTGGGCGGAGTACCAGATTCGCCACCAGGGCGCGCAGAAGGACGCCGACTTTGTCATCGGTACGCCGATCGGCGCCGAGCTGCCGGCGTTCACCGTCATGAACCTGCGGGGCGGTGTCGAGCTGTTCGATTTCGGCGCCACGACCAACGAGCTGGTGCTCGGGATCGAGAACCTGACCGACGTGCTTTACGCGGAGTTTGCCAACGCCACCTTCTTCCGGCCAGCCCCGGGGCGGACGCTCCTGCTGAGCTGGACCACCCGGTTCTGACCATGCGCACGTTCGTCCACTACATCCCGATCGCCACCAGTATCTTCTCACTCGGATTCTCGTGGGTTCTGTTCCGGCGCTGGCGCGCCCGCGGCGGGCTGCACCTGTTCTGGTGGGGACTGGGTGCGTTGATGTACGGCGTGGGCACGATCACCGAATCTTTGACCACGCTACTCGGCTGGCAGGAGCCGGTGTTCCGCGCCTGGTACATCTCCGGGGCGCTGCTCGGCGGCGCCCCACTGGCGCAAGGAACCGTCTACCTGCTGCTCTCCAGGAAGACCGCCAACCGCCTGACCGCCTTGTTGCTCTCGGTCGTCGCGGTCGCGGCCACGTGCGTGCTTCTCACTCCGATCGACATGTCGCTCGTTGAGCCGCACCGGCTCACCGGTGCCGTGATGGAGTGGTCGTGGGTCCGCGCGTTCAGTCCGTTCATCAACCTCTATGCCGCCGCCTTCCTGATCGGCGGAGCCATCCTGTCGGCCATCCGCTACCGGAAGATAGAAGGCATGGAGAACCGCGTGATCGGCAACTGGCTGATCGCCGCTGGGGCTTTGCTTCCCGGAATCGGAGGTGCCTTCACGCGGTTCGGGCACGTAGAGGTGCTATACGTGACGGAGTTCATTGGCATTCTGCTGATCTATGCGGGGTTCCGGTTCAACGTCTCGACCGGGCGCAGTCCGCTCGCCGACGCCACGCGCGAGGCGGCCGAGCCGGCCTGAGCGACACGAGCCGGCGTCGGATGGAGGCGCCGGCTTTCCTTCCCCCCCTCGCCGCGTTCGCGGCGAACCCGGACGGGGCTGTCGGGTACCCAAACGCACGGAACGACGGCCACGACCTGTTACGTTCCGTACTTACGGAGCGTTCAAGGGTTGATAACAGCTGCGATCGAGAGTCCAAGGAGACCATTGATGTTCGCACTTCGTGCCGCCCGTCCCGCCGGCCTTCGCACTGCCGGGCTCTGCGCCGCGGCCCTGTTCGTCGTCGCCTGCCTCGTACCCCCCACAGCCCGGGCCCAGTACTTCGGACGCAACAAGGTCCAGTACGATTCGTTCGACTTCGAGGTGCTGAAGACGGAGCACTTCGACATCTACTACTACGAGGACGCCTCCGACGTCATCGACGAAGCGGGCCAGATGGCGGAGCGCTGGTACGCTCGTATTTCACGCCTGCTCGACCATCAGCTCCGTGGCCGTCAGCCGCTGATCCTGTATACGAGCCACCCAGATTTCGAGCAGACGAACGCGCTGTTCGGAGACATCGGCGAGGCCACCGGCGGTGCCACCGAGGCGTTGAAACGCCGGATCGTCCTGCCCCTGGCCGGCCCGCTCAAGGAATCCGATCATGTGATCGGCCACGAGCTCGTCCACGCCTTCCAGTACGACATGACGACAGCCCCGGGAAGCGGGATCGGCTTCCAGGGCCCGCGCGCCCTGGCGCTGCCCCTGTGGTTCATCGAAGGGATGGCTGAGTACCTGTCGCTGGGTCCCGTCGATCCGAACACGGCGATGTGGATGCGCGACGCGGCCGCCTGTGGTTGTGAACTTCCGACCCTGCGCGATCTGCGCTCGGGCAAGTACTTCCCCTACCGCTGGGGCCAGGCGTTCTGGGCGTACGTGGCCGGCGAGTACGGCGACGAGTCAATCGGCAAGATCTTCAAGGTGGCCGGGCGAACCGGCGTTCCGGAGGCGGCCATTCAGACCGTCCTGCAGCGCCCGGTCGATGCGATCGTCTCCGAGTGGCACCAGTCGATCATCGACATGTACACGACAGTGGCCGGTAGGGATGTCGTGGCCGCTCGTCCTCTACAGTACAATCCGGTGCCGGCGGCTGCGGGGGCCGATACGGTCGAGCGGCCCGAGGAGAAGCGCCCCGAAGTCGACGAGGACGCGCTAGAGGAGCGTGCGGCGGAAGCTCTACGCGGGCAGAACGAGGCTGGCCACGAGATCATTTCGAAGCGAACGGGCAGCGGGCAGCTGAACGTCTCGCCGTCGCTGAGCCCGGACGGTCGCCGCGTGGCCTTCCTGTCGGAGAAGACGCGATTCTCGATCGAGATGTTCATCGCCGATGCGGAGACCGGCCAGATCCAGCGGCGGCTCACGAAGACCGCGACCGATCCGCACTTCGAGAGCCTGCAGTTCATCAATTCGTCGGGTGCCTGGCGGCCCGACGGGGGGGCGCTCGCCTTTGCGACCGTGATCAAAGGAGACCCGGCGATCACCGTCGTGAACCCGGACAACGGCGACAAGCTGCAGGAGATGAAGTTCTCGGACCTGGGCGAGATCTACACGCCGTCCTACTCCCCGGACGGTCGTCGGCTCGTGTTCGCGGCCGTGGTGGACGGGTACACCGACCTGTTCGTCGTGAATCTCGAGACCGGGGACCTTCGCCGCCTGACGCACGACCTCTACTCCGACCTGCAGCCCGCGTGGTCGCCGGACGGGGACCGGATCGCCTTCGTCACCGACCGGTTCGGGACCGACCTCTCCACGCTGACCTATGGCGCCTATCGGCTCGGGACGATTCCGGCGAATGGCGGTGCGCCGACCGAGGTGCCGGGTTTCAGCCGGGGCAAGCACGTCGATCCGCAGTGGGCCGGCGACGGTGGAAGCCTCTACTTCGTCTCCGACGCGACCGGCATCAGCAACGTGTACCGGTACGATTTCGACGAGGGCCAGATGTACAAGGTGACCGACCTGTACACGGGCGTCAGCGGCATTACGGCGCTGAGCCCGACGCTGGCCGTCTCGGCCTCGGGCAACCGGCTCGTGTACACGGCCTATCAGCTCGGGCATCACGATCTTTACTCGATCGACGATCCGGCCGAGATGCGGGGGCAGCCCGTGGACTTGATGGTTGCCGACGCGAGCCCCGAGGTCCTGCCGCCGCCCGATCGAGAGGAAGGCCTGCTGAGCGTGCTCCTCGACGAGCCCCGCCTCGGCCTCCCCGACACGATTACGTTCGACCAGGAGGACTATCAGGCCGGCCTGACGCTCGATTACGTCAGCCAGCCGCAGGTGGGGGCCGGCGTCGACCGGTTCGGGACGGTGATCGCCGGCGGCATCTCGATGTTCTTCAGTGACATGCTCGGCAACCGGAACCTGAGTGCGCTGGCCAACATCAACACGTCCAACGGCAGCCTGATACGCTCTTCGACGCTCCTGGCGGCCTACGAGAATCGGCGTACGCGGTGGAATTGGGGCTTCGAGGCCGGGCAGATTCCGTACGTGACCCGCCGGATCTCGACGCAGCGCTTCGTGGATGGTTTTCGGCAGACCGAGCTGCTGCAGTGGCAGATCAGCCGTCAGCTCACCACCGGAGTGACCTATCCGTTCAGCCGCAGCTTCCGCTGGGAAGTTTCCGGCGGATACCAGAATATCGACTTTGCCTACGAGCAGCGGACGCGATTCTTCGACCTCGCCGGGAATCTCGTGGGAGAGGACACGCAGGACTTCGATGCGCCGAACTCGTTGAACCTGGCGATCGGCTCCACCGCGCTCGTCTACGACAACACGCTGTTCGGCGGGGTCGGACCGATTCTCGGCCAGCGGTATCGGCTCGAGGTCGCTCCCCGGTTCGGCAGCCTCGACTACAACAATATCCTCGTTGACTTCCGGAAGTATGTGATGCCGGTTCGGCCGCTCACGCTGGCCGGACGGCTGCTGCACTTCGGGCGCTACGGTCCCGACGCGGAGGATTCCCGGCTCAACGAGCTGTACTTGGGCTACGGCACTCTCATCCGTGGCTACAACGACGGCTCGTTCGGGTTCGAGGAGTGCGGCGACGACATCAACACGGACGGCACCTGCCCGGTATTCGATCAGCTGTTCGGGAGCCGGCTGGCTCTCGCCAACGTGGAGCTGCGCTTGCCGCTCCTGGGTTACTACGGGATCATCGAGTCACCCGGCATCCCGCCGTTCGAGATGGCCCTGTTCTTCGACGCCGGTACGGCCTGGACACAGAACACCGACAGCGAGCTGTTCGGCGGGGACCGGAACGTGGTGACGAGCCACGGGATTGCGGCCCGGTTGAATCTGCTGGGGCTGCTGATCGTCGAGCTCGACTACGTGCACCCCAACGACCGGCCGCTGAAGGGCTGGTACTGGCAGTTCAACCTCGTCCCCGCGTTCTAGGGGCTTTTCCGGGCGGTGAAGGTCACCGGTCAGTAGTAGGGATTCGCGCCGGCGGCGTGGTTGGTGACGTCCTGGATGTCGGTGATCTCGGGAAGCGCCTCGCCGAGGATGCGGCGGATTCCCTGTGACAGGGTGACCGACGCCATCCCGCAGCCCTGGCAACCGCCGCTCATCTTCAGGTAGACCACGCTGTCGCGGACGTCGACGAGGCCGACGGAACCACCGTGCGCCGCGATCCCCGGATTGATCTCCGTGTCGATCACTTGCCGGACCCGGTCGGCGAGATCTCCGGTCGGAGCCTCGGTGCCGATCGGGCGCAGGTTGGGGCTGTCGACCTTGAAGCCGCTGCCGGCCATCGATTCCACCCAGTCGACGGTCGCCCCGTCGAGCAGCTCGACGCTGCCCGTTGGCACGACGACGCGAAATCCGTCCACGTCGTAGCTCTCGTCGTCCGGCGCGCGTTCGGCGTCGGTGATGAGCGCCAGGTCGTAGCGGGGAGCGAGGGGGCTCGAGTCGAGCACCTCGATCCGAACCGCCAGGTCCTCGGCTTCCTGCTCGATGTATGAGACGACGTGGCGTCTCGCGGAGTCCGTGAAGTTGATCACTCGTCCCTCATCCAGTGTTGTCGTCAGGTGCCCAGCATGGCGCGCAGGGCGAACCACAGGTTGGCGGGGCGTTCGGCCATCCGCCGCATGAAATACGAATACCATTGCGAGCCGTACGGCAGGTAAATGCGCATTGGCCAACCGTCCGACGTCAGGGACTGCTGCAGCTCGCGTCGCACACCATACAGCATCTGGAGTTCATACGCCTCGCGCGGGATTCCGTTCGCTTCCACGTGCGCCAGCGACGCCTCGATCATTCGCTCGTCGTGCGTGGCGATCGCGGTCGGCGCCCCACCGTCGAGGAGCTTCTTCACGAGCCGGACGTAGCTGGCGTCCACCTCGGCTCGATCCTGGAAGGCGACGGACGCTGGCTCCTGGTAGGCTCCTTTGCACAAGCGGACCGAAGCCCGCAGCTCGATCAGGCGCTCGATGTCGGCCTCGCTGCGCTTCAGATATGACTGGATCACGATGCCGACGTTCCGGTGCCGCTCGAACACCTCGTAGAAAACGTCGAGCGTCCGTTGGGTGTAGGCGGAGCCCTCCATGTCGATGCGCACGAAATTGCCCAGTTCCGCAGCGTGGTTCACGATACGCTCGAGATTCGCGCCGCAGAAAGCGGTGTCGATGTCGAGGCCCAGTTGCGTGAGCTTCAGCGAGATCGTCGTCTCCGCCTCGCTCGCGTCGATCAGGTCGAGGCTGCGGGCGTACTCGTCGGCCGCGGCCTCGGCCTCGCCCCGATCGCCGACGCTCTCGCCGAGCAGATCCAGGGTGACCCGAAAGCCGTCGCGGTTGAGCTCGGCGGCCGTCTGAAGCGCCACCTCGTGGGTCTCGCCCGCCACGAATTTCGTCGCGGCGGTGCGCGCGAAGGGCAGCTTGAACAGGATGTCGCGGAAGTCGTCCTTCTCGCTCAACCAGAGCAGGGCGGGTCGCAGGAGCATGGGTGTCGTTCGCTTCAGGAACGGGGAATCAAGCGGAGCGCTCCGCCACACGGGCCCGGAATTCGTCGACGCCGAACAGCGATATGACGCTCAGACCGGCCTGACGGATGGCCTCGGCCCCACCTTCCTGCCGGTCGACGGCGGCGAGAACACCCACGATGGAGCCCTGTTCCTCTCGCACGGCCTCGCAGGCCTGCAGGGCCGAGCCGCCCGTGGTGATCACGTCCTCGATCACGACGACCCGGGCGCCGGACTCGAAGCAGCCCTCGATGCGCCGTCCCGTGCCGTGTCGCTTGGCGCGCTTGCGGACCGAGAATGCGTGCATCGCCTGGCCGCGGCGAAAGCTCTCGCCCGCGATCGCGTAGGCGATGGGGTCGGCCCCCATCGTCAACCCGCCGACGACGTCGGGGTGCCAGCCGGCTTCGGACAGAGCGTCGCAGCCGACCTCGCCCAACAGCACCTGTCCCTCGGCGTGCATCGTCGTCGTCCGGCAGTCGATGTAGAAGTCGCTCTTGCGGCCCGAGGCGAGCGTGAAGTCGCCGAGCCGGAACGAGCGCTCGACGAACAGGTCGAGCAGGCGGTCACGAGCATTCATGGCAAGTTCCGAACACCTTGGTCTGGCGGGTGATCGCCTCGAATCCGGCGTCGCGGGCGACCTCTTCGAGCGCTTTCTCCAGCTCTGGATGACGGAACTGTGTGACCTTTCCGCAGGACGTGCAGATCATGTGGTCGTACTGAGCCGCGCCGATTTGCATCTGGTAGCGCTTGTAGCCCTCGTCGAAGTCGTGCTCGGTCGCGAGCTCGAGTTCGACGAGCAGCGCGAGCGTGCGGTACACGGTCGCCTTGCCGATCTGCTCGCCCCGCTCCCGGAGCTCCTCCGCCACCTCGTCGGCCGACAGGTGGCGCGCCGTCTCGAACAGCACTCGAGCCACCGACTCGCGTTGCTGTGTGAACGGGAGCTCGCGCTCGCGGAGCTCCCCGCGGAGCACCTCCATCATCACGGCGGCGCAGCCGAGGGGTGGTCGGGTGGGTACGATGCTGGATGTGCTGCCGGCCATGGTCGTCCGCGGTTCGTGGCGTAGATGCATTCTCAACAGGCTGAGAATCTAGCTCCGGGCGCACCGCGGCTCAACGTGCGGATCAGCGGCCCGATGCCTGGGTATGGCCGCTTGCGGGTGGGCGGCTTCCCTGCATCTTGGAAGACCGGACCGGCGGCAGGCCGGGATCCGGCGATTCGAACTCGAACTCGGGTGGCGTGATGAAGATTCGCAGGACCGTTTGGGGGATCATCGTGGTCGCGGCGGCGGCCAGTGCGTGCGGTCAGGGTGACGCGGCGCAGGAATCCCCGCCGTCAGTGCTGACGTCCGAGTTGGCGGATCAGGAGGCCAGCGGGGCGCCCCGGCCGGGCGTCGGCGGTGTGGTGCGGACGACGAAGCTCGATGTCGGTGGGATCCCGGTCACGGCCGAGATCGCCGACACGCCGGCGCTGCGTGAGCACGGACTCATGGGGCGCGATTCACTGCCCGAGAATCACGGAATGCTGTTCGTGTATCCCGACGAGCGTTCGCTGTCCTTCTGGATGCGGAGCACCCCGATCGATCTCGACATCGCGTTCATGGACCGTGCCGGCGCCATCCTGAATATCGCGACGATGCAGGCCAACGACGATTCCAGCCACGTGTCCGAGGGGCCCGCCATGTATGCGCTCGAGATGGAGGCCGGCTGGTTCGAGGCGAACGGAATCGACGCCGGCACCCGGGTCGGACTCTGACGATGAACGACGAATACCGTGTAGAATCGGACTCGATGGGCGACGTCAACATCCCTGCGAACCGTCTGTACGGTGCGCAGACCGAAAGGGCGCGCCAGAATTTTCCGATCAGCCAGCTGCGGTTTCCTCGCCGCTTCCTGTGGGCGCTGGCAACCGTGAAGCGAGCCGCCGCGGACACGAACGAGGCCCTCGGGCTGCTCGACCACGAGCGGGCCGACGCGATCCGCGCCGCGGCGGACGAGATGCGAGAGGGGGGGCTCGACGACGACTTCCCGCTCGACATCTTCCAGACCGGCTCGGGAACCTCGACGAACATGAACGCCAACGAGGTTCTGGCGAATCGAGCGATCCAGATCCTGGGCGGGACGGTCGGCTCCAAGAACCCCGTGCACCCGAACGACCACGTCAACATGGGGCAGTCGAGCAACGACGTGATTCCCACGACCCTCCACGTAGCGGCCCTCACCGCCATCGAGGAAGACCTGCTGCCGGCGCTCGAACACCTGCGGGAAGCCCTCAAGGCCAAGGCCCGGCAGTTCGATGGACTGCCGAAGGCGGGTCGTACCCATCTGCAGGACGCGACGCCGATCCGCCTCGGCCAGGAATTCCGGGGCTACGCGACGCAGGTCGACCACGGCATGCGCCGGATGATGGGTACCCGGGAGAGTCTGCATGAGCTGGCGATCGGCGGGACCGCGGTCGGTACCGGGATCAATACGCACCCGGAGTTCGGAGCGCGGATGGCCCGTCGGATCAGCGATCTCACCGGGGTCCCGTTTCGCGAGGCCGAGGATCACTTCGAAGCCCAGTCGGCTCGTGACGCGGCCGTGGAAGCAAGCGGAATGCTCAAGGTCCTCGCCGTCAGCCTCATGAAGATCGCCAACGACGTCCGGTGGCTTGGATCGGGCCCCCGTACCGGTCTCGGCGAAATCCGCTTGCCGGAGCTCCAGCCGGGCTCTTCCATCATGCCGGGCAAGGTCAACCCGGTGATGTCGGAGATGCTCACGCAGGTGGCCGCGCAGGTGATCGGCAACGACGCGGCGGTCACGATCGGCGGAGAGCGCGGCAACTTCGAGCTGAACGTGATGATCCCTGTGATCGCCCACAATCTGCTCGAGTCGATCCGGATCCTGTCCAGCGGCTGCCGCGTGTTCGCCGACTCTTGCGTGGCCGGGATCGAAGCCAACGAGGATCGGCTGCGGAGGAATGCCGAGTCGACGGCGGCGCTTGCCACCGTGCTCGCCCCGCGGCTGGGCTACGACAAGGCGGCAGAGATCGCCAAGCGGTCGCTGAAGGAGGACAAGACGCTGCGCGAGGTCGTGCTCGACATGGGCCTGCTGTCGGCCGAAGAGCTCGACGAGATCATCGACTTCGACGCCATGACTCGGCCCGGAAGCGGCCTTTAGCGGGCCCGCAGCCGCTCGGCCGTCGTGGTCAGCAGGTTCGCGCGGCGCCGGTCGATCGCGTAGACAATCGGGTCGTCCGCGCGGCGTACCAGCACGTCGGGGTGCTCCAGCCCGGTGCTGAACAGGAGCGAGATGTCCGGCGCCCGCGGATCTCCCCCGTCCAGGTACAGGTTGACCGTGGCCATCGGATGCTCGAAGTCGGCCGCGTAGACGAACGAGTCGGCCGGGAAGCCCATCGCCTCGAGGCGGGACAGCACCATCAGGTAGGACCGCATCACGGCCGAGTCGGCCGGGGCGCCGTTCACCGTCCACGCGGCGCCGCCAGCCGGCCGCTCCATCTCGGCGGCGACCTGCTCGCCCCGGCGGATCATGATGCGGTGCAGCGCGGCGGTGTCGACACGCGCGATCATGAAGTCCCGCCAGTGAGTCTCGTCGCCGGCCAGGGGGTCAATGACCTCGGCCGGCACCACGTAGGCCTCGTCGGCGTCCGGCAGGCGCACGAAGCGACCGTCGGCCCCGGCGCCGCCGACGAGGAAGTCGGCTTCGGGGCGTCCCGCGGGACCCACCTGAACGCGCGCGGCGCTCTCCGCCGTGAGACCGAGCCGTGCGTGGTTGGCGGGGCTCCGGGCGATCAGGCGCCCCGGTGGCAGCGCGTCGAGGCCCGTCACCGTCGCGTCCACGAGAGAGTCGCGCGCCGGGTAGCCGTTCACCGTCCAGCCGTCGGAGCGGCGCACGAGTTCGATCGTCGGATCCCCCGGCCGGTCGATGCGCAGGTACGCCACGTCGGGGCCGATGCGCGCGCCAAGATCGAGCCCCTCGTCGGTCCCCGTCTCCCCGCCGACAAGAGTCAGTAGCCATCCCGCGAGCAGCAGGACGACGAGGCCGAAGATCCAGCCGAGCTGCCGGCGGCTCATGTCGAGCCCGGTTCCCGGGGCGTCCAGGGCCGCCCGGCCAGGCGACGTCGTCGCGCGAGGCGCACGAGACCGATGATTACGAACAGTAGCGGGACGCCGACGAGTGTCAGGTACTTCGCGGCGTCACGGACCGCGACCGATGGGTAGAGCAGCGGCGGCGCCGCGCGCTGCTTGGCCCGGATGCCGATCAGTGACTCGTCAGCCACCAGCCAGTCGACAGCATTGCGGGCGAACACGGCGTTCTCGCGGCTTCGCGCGACGAACCGGTTCGTCACGAGGTCGGCGTCGCCCACCAGGACGATCCGGCCGCCCGTGGCCGGGGCCCCTTCGCCATGCGGGAGCACGGCGGCCGCCACGGGGCGTGGCCGCAGGTCGCTGACCAGGCGCTGCCAGTCGAGCGCGGGGTCCAGCGGTGACTGGCTGGGCATCACGGCCCCGAACTCGGTGGTCGCCAGCAGCGGCGTGACCGTCGTCGTGTCAGCGCCGGAGAGGTCGAGCGGACTGGGGAAGGCCAGCGCTACGCCCGACAGCCCGGCGACCACGGGATGGTCGGAAACCGGCACCGCAACCGGAAACGGCGGGAATGGGCGCTGCACGGCCTGGCCGCTCGAGCCCGTCCGCACAGGCGTGTTGGAGCGCACGTCGACCAGCAATCCCGGTGCGACCCGTACGCCGTAGGCGGCCAGCAGGCTGTCCAACCGCGAATGGGAAGCGGGCTGCGTGATCTGCTGGGCCTGGTTCGTCGTGATCTGCTGCAGCATGAGGAACAGGTTGCCGCCGCGGCCGAGGAACCGGCGGAGCTCGGCGGCCGAGCGTGCCGAAACGGGCGCCTCGGGGCCGGCGAGTATCAGCACGTCGACCGAGTCCGGGATCGTCACCGGACCAGCCGGCGCCACCGAGTCCGACGCGACCTGGTCCATCGCCGCCGAATCCGCGGAAAGGCGAACGGTCGTGATGGTGTAGGCTTCACTCACCTGCTGCGCGAATCCGAGCAGGCCGAGCGGTCCGGCGCCGCCTTCCGGGTCCTGGGGCGGACCGCCGAGGCCGCTGACGAAGCCGACCACGGGGCGGTGGGCCCGGACCATCGAGACGATGGCGCTCGTGAGCCGGTACTCGAGGCCCGAGGCGTCCTGTACGAACGGGATGACCTCGGAAGCGTCGGCGTACTCGAGTGCGATGCCCAGGTAGCCGACCCGCACCTGCAGCTCCCCCTGGCCGAGCGTGTTGAACTCGACGCTCGGGATGCCGACGTCTTCCGCCTCCGCGGCGTCGGCGTTGTCATCCTCGGGGCGGCGACGCAGCAGGCGCACGTTCTCGCCGCCGATCGCCCGGAAGTCGGAGAGCAGATCCTCGATATCGCGCCGTACGCTCTGGGCCTGTACCGGGAGGTCGTCGGAGGCGAAGAAACGGATCGTCACCACGTCGTCGAGACCGCCCAGGACGTCGCGAGTCGGCTCCGACAGGGTGTAGGCGCTGCCGGGCGTCAGGTCCCACCGGCCCCGGATGTGACGCCCGAGCAGGTTGGCGAGCACCGTGATCGCCAGGAGCCCGAGCACTCCGACCTGGAGCGCCCGGAACGAGCGGCTGGATGGATTGCGGCGCGTGCGCTCGATTACCAGGTAGGCGAAACCGAGGAACACCGCCACGAGGCTGACGAAGTAGACGACGTCTCGCAGGTCGAGCACGCCACGCGTGATGTTCCGGTAGTGCGACATTACGCCGAGGCGCTGAGCCGCCGCTGACAGCGACGGCGGCAGGCCGATCAGCACGACCGGGAACGTCAGGGCCATCAGGACGAAGATCACCGCCACGGCGATGATGAACGCGGTGACCTGGTTGCGGGTCGTGGCGGAGGCCCAGAGTCCGATCGAGATGAACGCGGCGCACAGCAGGAGCGTCCCCGCGTACTGAGCGACGGCCGGGCCCAGGAACGGATCCCCGCCTGCGTCGAGTGCGAACCAGGCGGCCACCGTGCCCGCCAGCGCGACGGCCAGGAAGCCGAGGATGCCGACGAACTTGCCCAGCAGGTAGTCGACCTCGCGAATCGGCTGCGCGAGCACCAGTTCGATCGTGCCCGACGCCCGGTCCTCGGCGATCGCCCGCATCGTCACGGCGGGTACGAGGAAGGCCAGCAGCCACGGCATAAGGTCGAACATCGGCCGCAGGGTCGCCTCCGCGGTCGCGAATGCCGAGCGGAAGAAGAAGAAGAAGTTGGCCGCGAGGAACACGACGAGCAGGATGTACGCGCTCGCCTGGTCGAAGTAGCCGCGGAATTCCCGGCCCGCGACCGTACCGATGCGCGCGGGACTCATCGCCCCTCCGCCGTCAGGTCGCGGAACAGGCTCTCGAGGTCCTCTCGCTCGCGCGTCAGCTCCCAGATCGTCCAACCGCGGTCCCGCACGAGCCGTGAAACATCGGGCCGTGGATCAGCGTCGGGCCGTGCGGCGAGTACGAACCGAGGCCGGTGCGCGGCGCCGTCGGCGATGGTCGCCTCGCCCTCTGGAACATCACGGACCTCCGCGACGGAGGGCAGGGCGGCCAGGGCCTCTCGCACCTCGCCGACGGGGGCGTCGATCTCGACGCGCACCCGGGCGCCACCCGCCCCGGCGAGCAGTGTATCCACGGAGCCGTCGGCGATGAGTTTGCCCCGGTGGATGATCAGCAGGCGATCGCAGGTGGCCTGAACCTCCTGCATCACGTGGGTGCTCAGAAGCACGGTCCGCTCCGCCCCGAGGTGCGTGATCAGCCGTCGAATCTCGGCCCGCTGGTTCGGATCCAGGCCTTCGGTGGGCTCGTCGAGGATCAGCAGGTCGGGCTCCGCGAGGATCGCCTGGGCGAGTCCGGTCCGCTGGCGGTATCCCTTCGACAGCTGGCCGATCGGGCGGTGGTACATTTCGCCGATCCCGGTCTGCTCGACCGCGCGGTCGATCCGGGTCGTCAGCTGGTCGACCGGGATGCCCCGAAGCTGGCCGACGAATTCGAGAAACTCGCTGACCAGCATGTCCCCGTAGAGCGGATTGGTCTCCGGCAGATAGCCGATGCGTCGTCGGGCTTCGAGCGGTGCCTCCACCACGGACAGCCCGTCGATCTCGATCCGGCCTTCGTCCGCCTCGAGCGCCTGGACGATCATCCGCATCGTGGTGGTCTTGCCCGCCCCGTTCGGGCCCAGAAAGCCTACGACCTCGCCACGTCCGATGGAGAAGGACACGCCGTCGACGGCGCGGACCTTTCCGAAGTGCTTCACGACGTCCTGCAGATGGACCAGCGGCATCCGTCCTCGTCTGACCTTCGTTTCAGTGCAAAAGGAGCGGCAAAGTACCCCGAGGTCGATAGGTGTCAAGCTGATCGAGCATCGGGGGAAAGGTTGCCACGACGCGTGATTGTCGCGAGTTTTACAGGCTCAGCCTGAGCCGCCGACCCGCGGGATCGGGCCTTCCGGCGTTCCGTCCCGACAGCCGTCGGGCGGGTTGCCCGAATTGCGAATTCAAACCACACGGATTGTCATGCGCATACTGGTAGGAAGCGAGGACGGCACCTGTCTCGTCCGATGGCTCGAGGGCGAGAAGTCGGGCACGGTGGAGAGCCGCGGTTTCGACGGGACGAGGGTCGCGGCCCTCGTACGTGCGGGTGACGACGGCGAGCTCCTGGCCGCGGTGCCGGAGCTCGGGATCTTCCGGAGCCGCGACGGCGGGACGTGGGAGCCCCTGGTCGATCGCCTCGGCGGAGGCCGCGTCACCGCGCTCGCGGCGGCGCCCTCGGGATCGATCGTGGCCGGCACCGAGCCCGCCGGACTGCACATTTCACGCGATGGCGGCGTGACGTGGGCCGAGTTCGAGGCCTTCAGGGCCCTCGAAGCCCGGGAGGACTTCTCCGACTACGGCGGCCGTGCCGCGCACGTCGAGACGATCGCCCTCGATCCGCACGATACGCGGCGGCTCTATGCGGGTGTGGAGATCGGGGGCGCGTACCGGAGCGATGATGCCGGCGCCTCCTGGGTCGCGATCAACGAGGGGCTGTTCGACGACATCCACGACATCATGGTCGATCCGCGGGAGGGCAGCCGCGTGTTCGCCGCGACCGGCGGCGGGCTGTACGTCAGCCAGGACCGCGGAGCCGACTGGCGCCCCGCGCCGGGCGGGGCGGGAGATCGCTACTGCCTGCACTTCTTCGCGCTCGCCTCGACCCCGGTCACCGCACCGGCCGAGTCGCTCTTTCTGCTGGGTACCGCGGAGGGGCCGCCGTCGACCTGGGGCAAGCGGGCCGCCAGGTCGGGGGCGCAGCTCTGGGCCAGCCTGGATTCAGGCCGCACCTGGGGGCCGATGGAGGAGCACGGGACGCGTGACACGAGCCCGGTGACCGCCCTCGCGGCGAATCCCCGAAACGCATCGGCCGTGCTGGCCGGCACCGCGCAGGGACACTTGCTGCACGGACATCTGGCGGACGATCACTGGCACCAGATCCTGTATGGCCTGGGACCCGTGCGGTCGCTGCTGGTACTCTGATGACCCGTCGGACACGCCGAATTCCGTCGGCGTGGCGGCGGGCGGTCGTCGGCGCCGCGTGCCTCGCCGCGCTCGTTCCGACGGTCGCTGTCGCCCAGGGCCTCACCGTCGAGAGCATCTGGGGGTCCGACGAGTTCGCGGCCCGCACCTACCTGGTGACGTGGATGTCCGACGCTCCGGCGTTCGCCCGGCTGGCGCCCGATGAACAGGGAGTGACCGAAGTGTGGCGCGTCGACGCGGCGACGGGAGATAGCGCAAAGCTCATCTCGGCCGCCGATCTGCGCCCGGAGGCCGGATCCGATCCCCTGTCGGTCGAGTCCGTGGCGTTCTCCGCCGACGGTGAGCGGGTGCTGATCTTCGCGGACGCCGAACAGGTGTGGAGGGCGCGCACCCGCGGATCCTATTACGTCTTCGACCTTCCCACGCGCCGCCTGGTGCCCGTCGGACCGGCGCCGGGCGGGCAGATGTTCGCGAAGTTCTCGACCGATGGCGAGCGCGTCGCTTTCGTGCGCGAGGGAAATCTGTTCATGTTCGACCTCACCTCCGGGATCGAGCGACCGCTCACCCGCGACGGCGGAGGGCTCGTCGTCAACGGAACCTCGGACTGGCTGTACGAGGAGGAGCTCGGCCTCCGGGACGCCTTCCGCTGGAGTCCCGACGGCACCCGAATCGCCTACTGGCAATTCGACGAAAGCCCGGTCGGCGTCTTCGACCTCTACGACCCCTCGACGCCGTATCCCACGGAACATGGGATCCGGTACCCGAAGGCCGGCACGTCCAACTCGCGGGTCCGGGTGGGTACGGTCGACGTGTCGACGGCGACCACGACCTGGTTCGACGTGGAGGGAGGCGACGAGGCCTACCTCCCATGGATGGAGTGGGCGCATTCCTCCGACGAGGTGCTCATTCAGCGGCTCAACCGGCGACAGAATCAGCTCGACGTGCTCGTCGGAACCGCCGTGGGCGGTGCGACGCGCCTGCTGTTTTCCGAGGTGTCCGACACCTGGCTCGACGGGGGCCGGGACGTGTGGTGGAGGGCCGGGGGGGACGAGTTCCTGTGGCTCAGCGACCGCAGTGGGTATCGGCACCTGTACGCCTACGGCCGCGACGGCCGGCTGCGGCGTCAGCTGACGCGCGGAAGCTGGGACGTGACCTCGGTTGCCGGCGTCGACACGGCGGCCTCGGTCGTCTACTTCACGGCGTCGGCCGAGAGCCCGATGACGCGGGCCGTGATATCGGCCGATCTCGACGCCAATGGAGAGGCTCGCCTGCTGGTCGGTGGACGCGGCATGCGCTCGGCCTCCTTCAGCCACGATTTCTCGCTGTTTCTCGAAACCGCGTCGACGGTCTCCACCCCCCCGGTCGTCAGCCTCCGGGACCGGTCGGGTGCACTGCTCCGGACCGTGGAGGACAACTCGGCGCTTGCGGCCCGCATTGCGGCGCTCGACCTGCGCGAGCCCGAGTTCATCGACGTGAGCGCCGCGGACGGCACGCGGCTGAACGCCTGGATCATGAAGCCGCGCACCTTCGACCCGACCCGGGCCTACCCCCTGTTGCTCTATACGTATGGAGGGCCCGGCTCACAGACGGTCACCGACGGCTGGGGGGGCGCACAGTATCTGTGGCACCAGATGCTGGTTGGGCGGGGCCTGCTCGTCGCCAGCGTCGACAACCGGGGCACCGGTGGCCGCGGACGCGCCTTCACCCAGCAGGTCTATCTCCGGCTCGGCCAACTCGAAGCGGCCGACCAGCTCGCCGCCGCCCGTGAGCTGGGCGATCGGCCCTGGGTGGATGCGGGCCACCTCGGCATCTGGGGGTGGAGCTACGGAGGCTATGTGTCGCTGATGACGGCTCTGGCGTCCGAAGGTGTGATCCGGGCGGCCGTGTCGGTCGCGCCGGTCACGGACTGGAAGTATTACGACACGGCCTACACCGAGCGCTACATGCGCACCCCCGCCGAGAACCCGGACGGCTATCGGGGGGGCTCGGCCGTCGAGCAGGCCGCCCGGCTTCGGTCCGACCTGCTGATCGTCCACGGCACGGGGGACGACAACGTGCACCCGCAGAACACGACAGCCATGGTCGACGCGCTGATCGCCGCGGGGCGGCCCTTCGACATGGCACTGTACCCGTACCGCACGCACTCGATTTCCGGCGACGGAGCGCGGGTCCACCTGTTTGAACGGATCACGAAGTACCTGGTGGAGCATCTCTCGCCCGCTCCGACGCCGTCCGCGCCGTCCCTGCCGGCACGGCTCGGCGGGATGTTCTGAGGAAAGGAACGGAGCGGCCGTGCGCGTGACGGAGATATTCCACTCGATCCAGGGCGAATCGTCGTATGCCGGGCGTCCCTGCGTGTTCGTACGCACGACGGGCTGCAACCTGCGCTGCGTCTGGTGCGATACCGAGTACTCGTTCCATGGCGGCCGCGACATGGAGGTCGAGGAGATCGTGGCGGAGGTCGGACGTCTCGGCCACGGATGCCGCCTGGTGGAACTCACCGGCGGCGAGCCGCTCCTCCAGAAGGATGCCGGAGAGCTGGCGGCCGCCCTGCTCGACCGCGGCTACACGGTGCTGTGCGAGACGAGCGGAAGCGTGCCGGTCGACCGGGTGCCGGGGGACGTGATCAAGATCGTCGACTTCAAGTGCCCCGGCAGCGGCGAGGTCGAGTCCAACGACTGGACGAACCTCGACCGCCTCGACCCGACCCGCGACGAGCTCAAGTTCGTTATCGTCGACCGGGCCGACTACGAGTGGGCAAAGGCGCAGTTCGAATGCCGCAGCCTGGGCCGGTTCGTCGTGCATTTCTCGCCGGAATTCGAGGGCATGGACCGGCGGGCGCTGGCCGAGTGGATTCTCGCCGACGGGCTCCCGGTGCGGCTGCAGCTTCAGCTTCACAAGTTCGTCTGGGATCCAGCGGCACGGGGGGTCTGAGCCGCCCTTGCAGGGTACATTGCCGTTGCACCGAGACGGATATAACTTAGTTGACGGCGAAGCTATACGTTCCAGTACATTTCGTTTCAGTACGTTCTGTTTCGACACAACATTGCTTCCGCAGCGGCCCCGCATCCGCATATGGGAGATCTAATCCCGTTTTTGTGGAGGGTGGTATTATGAACGGATCGGTCATCCGCCGTTCACTCGCTGCGAGCCTTCCGATGGTCATGGCGCTCGTGGTCGGTGCGTGCACCGACACGGAGACAGTTTTCGTCGAGCGTCCACTTTTCGATGATCCCCCCGCGAGTGCCTCCGGTTTCCTCGGTTACGGCACCGAGGACGCGGTAACGGAGAAGTTCACCGTGTGCGGGAACTGCCACATCGGATCGCAAAGCGAGTGGGAGCTTACGGCGCACGCGGACGCCTGGAACGGTCTCCAGGACAGCGGCCACGCGCAGGCCTTTTGCGAGGAATGCCACACGGTCAGCGAGAACGGGAACGAAGCCGAAGGCGACGCTGGCTGGGTCGCCACGGCTGATACGCGCTACTACGACGTTCAGTGCGAGAGTTGCCACGGGCCCGGCGCCGGCCACGTGTCGAACCCCGAAGCGTCGCAGCCTCTGGCTTCCATCAAGGTCGACCTCGATCTGACGAGCGGTTGCGGCGAGTGCCACCAGGGATCTCACCATGGCTTCGTCGATGAATGGGCGCAGTCGAGGCACGGTTTCGAAGGCAACGCCGGGGTTCGAGAGCGTGAGGCCTGCCAGGAGTGCCACGAGGCGAAACGGGCGCTCGAGGTCTTCGGCGTCGACGCGGACTATGTCGAGAAGGGCGGCACCGAAGACCTGCCGATCGTCTGCGCCGTGTGTCATGATCCGCACAGCAACGCGACCAACGAGCACCAACTCCGCTTCCCGATCGACGTCGCGAGCGTCGAAGAGAACCTGTGCATGAAGTGCCATCACAAGCGAGCGGTTCCCGAGATCGACAACTCCAGGGGACCGCATTCGCCGCAGGGTCCGCTGCTGCTCGGAGAGGATGTCGGCTGGATTCCCCCGAACTTCAACACGAACATCGTTCGGGGTACCCACGGGTCGGCACAGAACGAGAAGCTGTGCGCCACCTGCCACGTGTTCGCGCGGGAGGTCACGGATCCGCTGACCGGCGACTTCGTGTTCAGCTCGAAGGGGCACCTGTTCGAGCCGATCCCGTGCCTGGACGCGCAGGGCGTCCCGATCTCGAACGGCGATTGCACCGTCGAGGAGCGGTCGTTCGCGTCGTGCGTCGAGTGCCATGGTGACGAAGAGTCGTCGCGGACGGCGTACCTGGTCAGCACCGAGCGAGTGGCGAGTCGCGTTGCTGAGCTTGCCGCCGTCCTGGCACAGGTGCCCGCGACGGAGTTCGACTCCGAAGACGGCGTGTTGACCGTCGCCGAAGGAGCGCTGTTCAACCAGCGCCTCGGGGAGATCACGAGCTCCGCCGTCCACAATCCGTTCTTGACGGAGGCCCTGTTGCTCGGGAGCATACAGGCGGTCCAGGACGAGTATGGAGTCGCGGCCGTGCTGTCGGTGGCGGAGATCGAACAACGGATGAGCGAGATCACCCGCTGAATCCCGGGGACCGGGCGGCACTGGTAGCCGCCCGGTCTCGATTCATTCCTATTCCAGGCAATGATGCACGCCAATCATTCTGACGACTCTCGCGTCGGAGATTGAGGGAACTTTGCTCGTTCTACCCTTGCTGCAGGACATCCCCCAAGGCCAACTCCCGGATGTCGAACTTCCGGGTGGATTCGCCGTTTTCCTCCGGGCCTTCTTCAGCGTGTCGCAGGGCGTGCAAATAGCCGGTGCAATCCTCGCCGCGCTGGTTGCCGTCATCGTCGTCATCGTCGTCGTCCGCCACCGCGTCGTGCTGCTCCACTGGTGGCAGTCCCGCACTCGGGCCATCCAGTTGACCCTCGCGACCGTCGGCATCGCGGTCGCGGCGTTTGCCGTGACGGGTGGGGCCGTGAGCTGGAACTACATGCAGCACGACAACGACTTCTGTACAGGGTGCCACGTGATGGGGCCGGCCTACAAGAAGTTCACGGAGAGCGGTCACTCGGAGCTCAGCTGCCACGACTGCCATCGGCAATCGATTTTCGCCAGCATGCGTCAGTTGACCCTGTGGATCAAGGACCGACCTCAGGAGATCGGCGAGCATTCCAAGGTGCCGACGGAGGTCTGCGCGGAGTGCCACGAAAGCGACAAGCCGGAATCGGACTGGCCGCAGATCGAGGCCACGAGCGGGCACCTCGCTCACCTGCAATCCGATTCGGTTGCGCTGGCCGACGTGGAGTGCGTGACCTGTCACGGCCAGGAGGTGCATCGCTTCCGCCCGGCGGACCAGACGTGCGGACAGGCCGGCTGCCATGAGACGACGACAACCGAGATCGTCCTCGGCGGCATGACCGAGGAAACCGATCTCCACTGTGTCACCTGTCACGAGTTCACGGCGGAGCCGGCCGTCGGCGCGGCCATCGATTCCGTCACCGGTCTGCTCACCCCGGGTCTCCGGCAGTGCGTCTCGTGTCATGAGATGGAGGATCTCTGGGTAGACTACGACGCGACGCAGGATCCGCACGACGCGCGATGCGGGGCGTGTCACAATCCGCACGAACAGGAGCGGCCCGAACTGGCCCTCAAGTCCTGTACGACCTCCGGCTGCCACGCACGTTCGGACACGCTCACGACCTTGCACGTTGGATTGCCGGATGACGTGGCAGAGGACTGCATCTCGTGTCACGTGCCGCATAACTGGGTACAGAACGGCAATGACTGTGCCGCCTGCCACGAGTCCATCGCCCCCCAGGTCGCCATGGGTGGCGACGCGCGATGGCAGTCCGCCCTGATCGATACGCTGGCGAGTAGTTCGGTGCATCCTGTGATCTTCGAGCCGCGGCCCGAGTCTCCCTACCTGCACGGAACAGGGTCCGCGGCTACGACCCGCCGCCCGGTTCCGGTGCAGGCACGTCCGTCTCGACAGGAAGCGTTCAACCACGACGATCATGGTGGAGTGGAGTGCACCGCATGCCACTCCAACCGCACTCGCCACGGTGAGGTGGTCGTTCGCACGCAGAGCGATTGCTTCTCTTGCCACCATTCGACGACCACCGCCAGTACCCTGGGGTGCGGGAGCTGCCACGGGGAACGGGAGCTCGGCCGGGGGCAGGAGGTAGCCATGCGGATCCAGCTGAGCGTGTGGGATCAGCCACGTCTTCGGGGGTTGCCTTTCGAGCACGATGCACACTCCGAGCTTCGTTGTATCGACTGCCACGGTGGGGGCACGTCGCAACAGGTGCAGACCACGTGCATGGCCTGCCACGAGGACCATCACCCGGAGGACGCGTCCACCTCGTGCCTATCCTGTCACGAGGAGCATCGAGAGGATGCACATACGGCGGACGTGCACACCCAGGGCTGCACCGGTTCCGGGTGCCATACCGAGCCGCGATTCTCTCGCATGGAGCGAACGAGGAACTTCTGCGAGACGTGCCATCAGTCCCAGGTGGATCATGAGGCGGAACAGCTCTGCGTGGATTGCCACCTGGTACCGGCGAACGGTGTCGGAACCGGGGGGAGCTGATGAGGCCGATCGACCTGCGGGCATGGGTTGTGATCGCATCGTCGATCGTGATGATCCCGGGTACGCCGGGCAGGACCGACGCCCAGCAACGATCAGACGATCAGTGTCTGGCTTGCCACGAGGGCCTCGACACCCCTGAGTTGTCGGCACCGGCCGTGGCCTGGGCGTCGGACGTGCACCTGGAGGTCGGTCTGACGTGCACCGGCTGCCACGGGGGGGATGCGGTTGCGACCGACGAGTCGACCGCGCATTCCGGTCTCCTGGCCCGCCCGGACAGGGAGCGCATCCCCGAGCTCTGCGGTCGCTGTCATTCGAACCAGCAGTTCATGCATCTGTACGACCCGGACATCCGGATCGACCAGGTCGAAACCTATTATACGTCGCGGCACGGCGAGCTCCTGGTGCAGGGGGACCCGCGGGTGGCGACCTGCGTGGACTGTCATGGAATCCACGGCATCGAGTCGCCGGGTACCGCAACCTCCCCGATATACCCGGCGAATGTTCCCGATACCTGCGGCGCCTGCCACGCGGACGACGAGCGGATGGCGAGCTACGACATCCCGACCGATCAGCTGGACGAGTACAAGACCAGTATCCACTGGTCGACGCTGGAAGAGAAGGGTGATCTGTCCGCTCCCGTTTGCAATGATTGCCATGGCAACCATGGTGCCCTCCCACCCGGCCATTCGTCCATCGGCCGCGTGTGCGCGGAGTGTCACTTCCAGATCGGCGAGTACTTCGCCATGGGAGCGCACGACAGCGTGTTCACCGGACACGACTGGCCGGGGTGCGCGACGTGCCATGGGAATCACGCGATCCAGCAGGCGGATGACGAGCTACTGGGGTTGGGGGAACGGAGCACGTGCGGGGCCGCCGGCTGCCACAGCGAAGCCGATGAGGGCGGACGAATCGCCCGTCAGATGCTGGTCCTGGTCGACTCGTTGGGCGAGGCTCGGCGGTCGGCTGACTCCATCCTGCACGCGGCGGAGGAAGCAGGAATGCCGGTCGATCAACCCCTGTTCGAGCTCACGCAGGTTCAGAACGCCATCGTCAGTGCCCGAGCGATCATGCACAGCGTGAACATCGACTCGATGCGGGCTCAGATCGACGAGGGTATCTCGACGGCCTCAACGGCCTACGAGGCAGGGGAGTCGGCGTTCGAAGAGTTGCGCGTCCGGAGGACCGGACTCGCCGCATCCGCTCTCGTCATTATCGTCTTGATCGTCGGCCTGTTGATCAGAATCCGTGAGTTGGGGTCCGCATGAGCGACGGTTACGAAGCCACCGACCGACCGCCGAACCCGCAGGGCGAGGTTCTACTTCGCCGCCGGTTCTTGAACTGGATGCTGGGAACTGGAGCGGGGGCGCTCTGTGTGGCCGTTCTGTATCCGATCATACGGTTCCTCGTGCCGCCGGTGGTGGAAGAATCGACGTCGTCGATAGTGACCCTGCCGCTCGCTCCGCGGGACATTCCGCCCAACAGCGGCCAGATCTTCCGCTTCGGATCGCGGCCGGGGATCATCATCCGCACGCCGCAGGGCGAGCTCAAGGCGTTCGACGGCCAGTGCACGCATCTCGACTGTATCGTCCAGTATCGCGACGATCTCCACCATATCTGGTGCGCCTGCCACAACGGTCACTACGACCTCAACGGCACCAACGTCCAGGGCCCCCCCCCGCGTCCGTTGCCTCAGTACAGCGTCGTCGAACAGGGCGACAAGATCATCGTGAGCAAGGAAGCCTGATGGCGTCCGCCGAGCGTGGCCCGCTCTGGAGGTGGTTCGACGATCGGCTTGGGCTGGCCGGCTTCGAGCGCCTGGCGCGCAAGAAGGAGGTGCCCGTTCACCGGCACACGATCTGGTATTACCTCGGGGGCATGACGCTCTTCCTGTTCATCGTCCAGGTCGGCACCGGGATACTCCTGCTGTTCTACTACAGGGCCAGTGCGTCCGAGGCCTACGAGTCGATCCACTTCATCATGACGGAGGTGAAATTCGGGTGGCTCATCCGGTCGATTCACCACTGGGCCGCCAACCTGATGATCGCGGCGCTGTTCATTCACATGTTCAGCGTGCTCCTGTTGCGGGCGTACCGTCCCCCGCGCGAGCTCACCTGGCTCACCGGGGGAGGGTTGCTGGTCGTCTCGCTGGCGTTCGGCTTCACCGGCTATCTGCTTCCGTGGAATCAGCTTGCGTACTTCGCCACGCGCGTCGGTACGCAGATCGTCGGCGTGGTGCCAATCGTCGGCGGGGAAATGCTCAGGCTTCTGCGGGGCGGCGACAACGTGAGTGGAGCGACGCTGACGCGGTTCTACGCCTTCCATGCCGCGGTGCTGCCGACCGTGATCGTCGGTCTGCTGGGCGCGCACGTCTACCTGGTTCAGAAGCACGGCATGAGCACGCCGCCCGGCGTCGAAAGCCGGGGGGGCGCCCGGGGTTCGCTTCCGTTCGTCCCCCATTTCCTGCTCCGCGACCTCGTGGGCTGGCTGGCGGCCCTGGCGATCGTAGCTGGCCTCGCTGCCTATTTCCCGGCGGAGCTCGGACTGAAAGCCGATCCATTCGCCCCGGCCCCGGCTGGCATCAAGCCGGAGTGGTACTTCATGTTCATGTTCCAGACGCTGAAGTACCTTCCGGCGCACATCCTGGGAATCGAAGGGGAGATCATCGGGATCCTCGGGTTCGGGTTGGCGGCGCTGGTACTGGTCTTCATACCCTTCATCGATCGACGCCGGGAGGGCAAGGCGTCGCATCCCGCCTGGAATTACCTGAGCTACGTCTGGCTGGCGATGATCGTATTCATTCTCGTGATGACCTATCTCGGCTACGCGGAAACGGTCCCCGACTTGACCGCGGCGGTGCCCGTACCATGATGCCGCTCACGCCGATCGTACGGTTCTGCACGGCGATGGCACTGTTGGTGACCGTGGCCACCGTTGTGCCACCCGCCGTCTCAGCCCAGCAAGCGCGTGACGCCGGTCGGTTCCGGCACGATATCCACGCGAGCTACGAGTGTGCCGAATGCCACAGCACCGGCCGCGCGACAACGGCCACGAACAGCGCCTGGTGTGCGGACTGCCATCACGTGAACACCGGGTACGATCAGTGTCGGCGTTGCCACTCGGCGGAAGAGATCTCCCCCGAGCCGCTTCGGCAGCTTGCAACCTTTCACCTTCCGGGTGCCGAGCGGACGCGGTCACTGACCTTCGATCACACGATCCACCAGGGCCTCTCCTGCTCGAATTGCCATACGGGGGGAGCCGCTTTGCGGGTAGAGGCGAGCTGCGCCAGCTGTCATTCGGACCATCACAAGGCGGGAAGCACCTGCACTGCGTGCCATGCCGAACCATCGGTCGGGGCGCACACGGAGGAGGTCCATCAGAACCTATCCGGTTGCGGGGCCGGCGGATGTCATACCGCGAAGGGGATCGACTACGCCTCGATGATCGATGAGCGCAACTTCTGCGTCGCCTGTCACGTCGGCCAGCGCGAGCACGAGCAACCGGACCCGTGTGTGGAGTGCCACAAGCTGGGGCAGCCTGAATCCGTGGAGTCACGCCCATGAGGAGGCCACGCATCCGTAGACCGTATTCATCGGTGATCGTCGTCGGGAGCCTGCTACTCTGTCCGCTGATGACCGATCCGGTACTGGGCCAGGGATATCGCGCGGAAGTCAGCTTCGGGGCGAACTACCTGGAGGCGCGACCTCTGGTTCGCGACAGCCTGGCCGAGGCGGACGTACCGGGGAATAATCTGCGTCGTCGCCTGGCCGAAGGTACGATTGTCACCTGCGTGCAGGGCAACTACTGCCGGTGGTACACCGCCGGCGACGTCGAGACGGTCAACGTCGCGACCCAGGAGCTCACGGTGACCGGCTGGTCCGGGATCCAGGGTCTTTCCGCCCGCGCTCACGTGCGCGGCCGGTACGGCACCGACGACTTCTGGCCGCAGTCGTCGGAGGACTTCGAACTCGTCTCAGGATACCTGGACTACGATCAATCGCTGTACCGGGCACGACTGGGGCGTTTGTTTCGGCGGGATGGTCTCGGCTACTACAACTTCGACGGTGGATCCTTCCTGTGGCGGAAATGGGATCCCCTGTGGATCGAAGTCTATGGGGGATGGGCACTCGCCCGGGGCTTGAACTTTCCGCGATCCGGCGACCTGCTGTCGCGCGCCGATCCTCTGGCTCCTGACGATCGAGGATTCATTCTCGGAGCCGATGCCGGGATTCGCGTCGGGAGCATTCTGGCCGGCCGGGTGAGCTACCAGCGCGAGATTCGCACCGACCGACTGGCGTTGTATGCGGAGCGTATCGCCGTGGACGCCCGATCATTCCTGGGCCCGGCGATCGTGGAGGCGTCCGGTGAGTATGATTTCAGCTACCAGCAGTTCAACGAAGCCAGTATGCGCGTGACCACTCCCGTGGTTTCCCGCCTCGGATTGACGGCTGAGGTGCGCCATCATGCACCCTTCTTCGAGCTCTGGACGATCTGGGGCGCGTTCAGCCCAGTGGGCTTCAACGAACTGGCGATGTCAGCCTCCTGGGACGAACCGACGCTTGGCCTCAACCTGCGAGCAGGTGGGGCACATCGCACATATGAGGAAACTGGGTCGGGGCCGAGTGAGTCTGGTATTCGGGATGACGGCTGGCGGACGTTCGCCAACGCCAACTGGCGCGGCGGGTCGTGGTTCGCGAGCGGTGGATATCGAGGCGAACGCGGGTTCGGTGCCGCACACATCGGCGGCGACCTCCGCCTGGGCCGGTACTTCGACGAGACCAGCTGGTTGGCCTTCCGTGGCTCAGCCAGCCAGACGTTCGGCGAGCTACGCTTGAACGAGCAACGGATCTCGAGCCTCGGCGTCGACGGGGCGGTCGGGCTGGAAGGCGCCCTGTCGCTCAATGCGGGCTTCGGCCTGTACTGGGTCCGGCCCGAGGAACGGGTGGCAGAGGGAGACTGGACGCAGACGCGTGCCTACGGGGCGCTCTCCTATCGCTTCGGAACCGACACCGGAGGCAAACAATGATCCGGCGCGCGCTGCTTGCCACCGTTGTCGTACTCGGCCTCGCCAGCGGGGTGGTCTTGTCGATGCCCCGTTCGGACGGCTTTCCTCACGAGAAGCATGCCGGTCTCTTTCCCACCTGCCTCGGCTGCCACGCCGGGATTCCGGAGGGGGTGGAGAGTCGGCATTTCTCGGTTACACCGAAAGACTGCATACGCTGTCACGACGGGGACCGGGAGGAGACCGTCGACTGGGATGCTCCGACACCCACGGCGTCGAACCTGGACTTCGTGCACGCGGAACACATCGCATCCGTCGAGCGGGAGGGCGATGAGGACCTGGCCTGCCGGGCGTGTCATGGTCCCCTGCAGACGGACCAACCACGCATGGCGGTCAGCCGGGCGGCCCCCGAAACCTGCGTCGAATGTCACGCCCACGAGGCGCCCGAGCACCTGGCGGCGGATGTCGAGTGCCGGACCTGCCACGTGCCGCTCGTAGACGCCGCGGACCTGAGCGTCTCGCAAGTTGCCGACTTTCCCAGGCCCCCGAGCCACGAGTCGGAGTCGTTCGTCCTCGAGCACGGTGACGCCGCCACGGCGGAGTCGGCAACCTGCGCCGTGTGTCACGCTCGGGAGAGTTGCACCAGGTGTCATCTGAACGCGGATCGGATCGGCGAGATCCAGGATCTGCCATCGGACACGCGTATCGCCCAGCTGGTGGCCGGCCAGCCCGGGCAGTGGCCGGAGCCGCCGACACATGAGACTCAGAGCTGGGATTTCGAGCACGGCAAATCCATCGGCGCGGGGTCGCTCTCCTGTGCTTCGTGTCACGCCGAGCCGAGTTGCCGTACCTGTCACGGCGAGGCGAATGTGTCGGAAATCGCGGTTCTGCCGAACCCGCCTGCCACCGGACCGGCCGGCGTGACCGTGACCGCTACACGCGCCCCGGGCCATACGCCCGACTTCGCGTCCGAGCACGCGACGGCTGCGGCCGCGAATTTGCCGAACTGTTCGTCGTGCCACGTCGAGAGCCAGTGCCTGGCATGTCACGAGAGGCCCGCCAATACGGCACAGGCCGGACGGCGGCTCCCGGTAGGCCCGCCCGCGTCCTCCGGCTACCACCCCCCGAACTTCTTGATGCGTCACGGCGCCGAGGCCTTTGCCGTCCAGGCCGTGTGTTCGGATTGTCATTCGACGGAGGTATTCTGCCGGGATTGCCATCAGAGCATGGGGATGGCGGTCGGAGTGGCAGACGGAGCGGGTGGCGCATTCCACGACGCCCAGCCCGACTGGCTGTTCGAACATGGACGAGCGGCGAGGCAGGGAATGGAGACGTGTGCCTCCTGCCACCAGCAGACCTCCTGCCTGCGTTGTCACTCGGCGAAGTCTGGTCTGCGCGTCAATCCGCATGGAAAGGACTTCGATCCGGAGAGATTGCGCGATCGAAGCGTGCAGTCGTGCGCCGCATGTCACACCGCCGACCAGGTTCTTCCTTGAGGTCGGCTCTCGCCGCACACTGACGTCCGCCCCACCGCCGCTTGTGAGGGGAACGAGGGCATTTCAGGCCCCGAATTTCGCTCCCAACCCTGGCCCGCTGGCTGGATCCGCGGAGTCCTCGTTCGAGCCGCGAAAGCATCGTGGTAAAGCGATTGACTCCCGGTCCACATGTCACTAGCGTTGACCTCAATGGGAAGTCGATTGACCGTGAGCTTCCCCGAAGAGTTCCCTTTCGCAGCGGCCCCGCATCCGTCGCGGAAGATGAACCGACACCATCCCCGGGTGAGGGTTTGTCCTATGCATACAAAACGACCGTTCGCAACCATCGCGGCCTTTGTGCTTCCCGTGTTCCTGATCGCGGCGTCGGCCTGTACCGACACGGAGACCAGGGAAGTGATCGTGGAAGTGGAGAAGCCGCTGTTCGAAGATCCCCCTGCCGGCGCCGCCGGGTTCCTCGGCTACGATGAGCAGGCAGACAAATTCACTGTTTGCGGGAATTGCCACATCGGGCAGCAGTCCGAATGGGAGACCACTGCGCACGCCGACGCCTGGGCCTCACTGCAGGCCAGCGGCCATGCGTCGGCTTCGTGCGAGAACTGCCACACCGATGGACCCAACGGTAATCCGACGGACGAGGGAGGTTGGGCGGCCACGGCCGACACCCGCTACCACGACGTCCAGTGCGAGAGCTGCCACGGGCCGGGTGAGACGCACGTCAGCAACCCCGACGCCTCACAGCCGCTGGCGTCGATCGCGATCAGCGCCGACCCGACCGTCGGCTGCGCGGAGTGTCACAGCGGTGCGCACCATCCGTTCGTCGAAGACTGGAGCAACTCCGCGCACTCTGGCGTCGTGGGCTTTGCGGCGGAAAGAGAAGAGTGTGCGGCCTGCCACCGCGGCCAGGGCACGCTCGAGGCGTGGGGCGAGAACGCGGACTACGTTGAGAAGGACGGTGCGGCGCAGCCCATCGTGTGCGCAGTCTGCCACGACCCGCACGACGCGACGAACGCCGGCCAGCTCCGGTTCCCGGTCGAGACCGCATCGATCGAGACGCACCTCTGCGCGCGCTGCCACAATCGACGCACGATTCCCGATCCGAGCTCCGCGCATGGCCTCGAGCCGCACGCTCCCGAGGCGGCGCTCCTGATCGGCGACGCGGGCTGGTTCCCGCCGGGCTCGATCATCGAGGACGCCGAAATCCGCGGCACGCATGGTTCGGAGGCGAACGAAGGCCTGTGCGCCACCTGCCACGTGGCCTCCTTCCAGGTCAACGACGCCGAGACCGGTGAGTTCCTGGTCACGGCCACGGGCCACCTGTTCGAGGCGATCCCGTGCGTGGACGCCCAGGGCATTCCCGTCGGAGGAGACTGCGAAGTCTCGACGGCGGCCCGTGCGTTCGAGGGCTGCACCGGCTCAGGGTGCCACGGTGACGCGACGGCAGCGTTCAGCGCCCTGACCAGCGGCGTGACCGCGGTCGAGGATGCCGCGGCGGATCTGCTCGCCCAGCTCGAGACGGTGGACCCGAACCTCGACGGTGCGGGCGGCGAGATCGATGCGGAAGATCCGACGTTCACGGCGGCCGAGGGCGCGTTCTTCAACTATAATCTGGCGATGCACGGCGGCGACGCCGTCGGGTCGGCGGTTCACAACCCCTTCCTGGTGGAAGCGTTGCTCCTGGCCAGTCAGACCGCGGTCGAGAACGAGTACGGCGTAGCGGCCGTGCGCGTCGACTTCGACCGTGACGCCAGGATTCGTTACCTGGTCGACACCGCCAGAAACCACTGATTTCGCGGGAGGCCGCTTGCGGCGATCCATGACGGACGACGCCGGCCGCCGGAATCGCAGCAGGGCCCGCTCGCTGGTCGAGCGGGCTCTGCCGCTGGCGATCGGTGCGGTCGTGTTGCTGGCCGGCGCGGCGTGCACCGACGATTCGGTCACGTTCCGCGACCGCGATCCCTTCCAGCCGCCGCCGAGCACCACGGCCGGATTCCTCGGCTATTCTTCAGGGGATGCGGAGGCCGGCCAGACGGTGTGCGGCAACTGCCACGTGGGCACCGACGCCGACTGGTCCGGCACGGCGCACGCGGGTGCCTGGGCGACCTTGCAGGAGAGCGGGCACGCCCAGTCGCTTTGCGAGGGATGCCACACCGTGAATCAGCGCGGCAACGCGGTCACCGGCGCGGCGGGCTTCGAAGAGAACCCGGTCGAGGCTTATCACGACGTGCAGTGCGAGAGCTGCCACGGCCCGGGCCTCGAGCACGTCGGGGCGCCCGACATCGAGCGGCCCCTGCCCTCGATCGCGGCCTCCGCCGCGGCCACCAACGGCTGCGGGGAGTGTCACCAGGGCAATCACCACCCGTTCGTCGAGGAATGGGAGCAATCGGCCCATGCCACACCCGTGCAGCGGGCGATCGACAACGCGATCGAGGATCCCATCGGAGGCGCGGAGTGCCTCGCCTGTCACACGGCCCAGGGCGCGCTCGCGCGGTTCGGCGTGCGGGCGGATTATGTCGAGGCCGACGCCCCGCCCGCGGATCACCTCGGCATCACGTGCGCCGTCTGCCACGATCCGCACGTCAACCAGTTCGAGGGGCAGCTGCGGTTCCCGATCGACGATCCGTCACGAGACGTGAATCTCTGCATCCAGTGCCACGACCGCCGCGCGGAGCCGGAGACCGAGTCGGACGAGATACTGCGTGGACCGCACGCGCCGGAGGGGTCGCTGCTGCTGGGTGAGGGAGCCGGCTGGTTCCCGCCCGGCTTCGAGCCGAACGCCGCGACGATTCGCGGCACCCACGGCAGCGAGGCGAACCCGCGCACTTGCGCCACGTGCCACGTGGCCCGCTTCTCGGTGACCGACGAACAGACGGGTGAGTTCCAGTTCCAGGCGACGGGCCACCTGTTCGCCGCGATCCCCTGCGTCGGCGGGGACGGCCTGCCGACGGCCGGGGATTGCGCGGTCACCAGCCGTACCTTCGATGCCTGCGCGACGTCCGGTTGTCACTCGGCTCCGGACCAGGCGCAGTTGGTGTACGAGACCGTGTCCGGCGAGGTCGATTCGCTCGTGGCGGTGGTTGATTCACTGCTGGCCGAGCCGGGTCCGGCGGCCGAATTCGACCGAACCGACGGGATCTTCACCGTGGCCGACGGTGCCTGGTTCAACGCCCGCCTGGGCGAGTTGCCGGGGACCCCGGTCCACAACCCGTTCCTGATCGAGCGTCTGCTCCGGGCGTCGATCGCGGCGATGGAGGCGGAGTACTCGTTGCAGGTAAGGTCACGATGATCGGCGCGCTGCAGGAAACGGCGGCGGCGATGCAGGATTCCGCGGCGGCCCTCCAGGACACGGTCACGGCCAATGCCAGCACCATCGATTCTGTACAGGTCGAGTCGCCGCTGCCCGGGGGCGTGGCGGAAGTCGTGAGGTTCTTCTTCCACGTTCCGCGCTGGATCCAGATCGGCGGCGCCGTGCTCGCCGGGCTGGTCATACTGTGGGTGCTCTGGTTCCTCTTGACGCACCGTCAGCGGATCTGGCACTGGCTTCGCACCCGCTCGCGGAACCTCCAGCTCGGGCTCGCGGCCGTCGTTCTCCTGCTGATCGCGGCCGTGGTCACCGCCGGTACGGTGAGCTGGGACTACATGCAGCACGACAACGGCTTCTGTACGGGCTGTCACGTGATGGGTCCAGCGTACGAGGCGTTCACGGTCAGCGAGCATTCCGACCTCAAGTGCCATGACTGCCACCAGCAGTCCATCTGGGCGAGCTCCCGCCAGCTGCTCATGTGGGTCGGTGAGCGCCCGGACGAGATCGGTTCCCACGCGGACATTCCGAACGCGATCTGCGAGAACTGCCACAACACCGGCGAGTCGGAGACCTGGAAGCACATCGAGGCGACGGCCGGCCACCGCGTGCACCTGGAGTCGGACGACCCCGATCTGGCCGACGTGACCTGCCTGACCTGCCATGCGCCCGACGTCCACGAGTTCAGTCCCGTGAACCGGACGTGCGCGCAGGCGGGCTGCCACGAGGGCATGGAGATCACGCTGGGTGGCATGGCCGACCAGACGTCGCTGCACTGCGCCACCTGCCACGAGTTCACCGTGGACGTGGCCGCGCTCGCCACGCAGGACTCCGCGGCCTCCAGCCTGGTTCCGAACTTCAGCCGCTGCACCAGCTGCCATCAGATGTCGGAGATGCTGGCGAACTTCGAGCCGGAGAAGGAGCCGCACGGAGCCCGCTGCGGCGTGTGTCACGACGCCCATGAGCAGACCGCGGCCGAGGATGCGGCGCAGACTTGCGCCGAGTGCCACGACGACTGGCGCGACGAGCCGTTCCACGTCGGGCGAGAGCACGGCGGCACGGCCCCGGACTGCATCCTCTGCCATCAGCCGCACTCGGCGAGAGTCGACGCGAGCGACTGCGCCGGCTGCCATGCTCGCATCGCGGGAAATCCGGAAGCGCCGGCCGACGTGCGGCGGCGGCTGCAGCGGACGGCTCCGTTCGACACGGCCGCCGCGATGCGGGAGAGTCGCGCCCGCCCTCCTCAGCCGACGGAGATCCCGTCGGCGGAGCACGAGCCACTGCCGCGCTCGCTCGGAACGCTCGCCTCGGCCGGTGACCCGGCCGTCGACGTCGCGATGCTGCTGGCGGCGCCGGCCGACTCCTTCGAGCATGCGACCCACGAGGAACTCACCTGCCTGACGTGCCACACGACGTCGGAAGGCCATGGCGGTCTAACCTTTCAGCAGCCTCGCGGCTGCCAGATCTGCCATCACCAGGCGCCGGCTCGCTCGGAGTGCGCCGAGTGTCACGAGGACGCCGAGAGCCTGCCGGAGGTGGCGGCCGAGCTGACCATTCACCCCGTGCCGGGCGCGGAAGCCGTTCACCGGAAGGCCGAGTTCGCTCATCCGACGCATGCTGATCTGGCCTGCGTGGAGTGTCACACGACGCCCGTGACCCTCGCGCCGACCGAGGACGTCGCCACGTGCGCCTCGTGCCACGAGAAACACCACGCGGCCGCGGTGACGTGCGCGGGCTGCCACAAGGCCGACGACGGCGTCGAGGAGGCGCACGCGCCCCCCGCGCCGGCCCACGAGGCCTGTGCCGTTTGCCATACGCCGTCCACGATCTCCGCCATGGCGCCCGACCGGCCGTTCTGCCTGACGTGCCACCAGGACCAGATCGACCATAAACCCGATGGGGCGTGCACGAGCTGCCACCTGCTGGAGTCGCCCGCCGACTATCGGCCGCGTCTCGCGACGGGCGCCGCCGCGGGGTCATGACCGGCCGACGCTGGGGCGCGGCCGCGGCCGCGGCCGCGCTGACGCTGACGCCGGCCGCTTTGCACGGTCAGGCGCTGCGCGGCGATGCCGACGTCCGCTTTCAGTCGCTGGAGTTCGAGCGCTACGGAGAGGACGCCTCCGTCGACCTCGTCCGCGCGGCGCCGGTCGTGGCGACGCTCGACATCACGGCGTGGGGCTTCGGCATCGAGAACCTCAGCCTCCACCTGCGCACGAGCGCGACGGACGACCTTGCGGATGAGAACGCCTGGCCGGTCACCCAGCCCCCGCTCCGACTCGTCGAGGGATACGCCGAGTATTCGTTGCCGCAGCTCACCGTCCGGGCGGGCCGAACGCCGCTTCACACGCGTCTCGGATATGAGACCTTCGATGGGGGGCGCGTCGACGTTCGGCCTCACGGCACGCCGTTGACCGTGTCGGCGTTCGGCGGCTGGAGCCTCGCCCGTGGATCGACGCTTCCGGTGACCAGCCCCGACGTGAACCCGCTGGGAGAGTTCCGGCCGGACCAGCGAGGCTGGCTCGTCGGAGGCATCCTCGGGATCGTCCAGGGCCCGGTGCGCGGCAGCGTCGTCTATCGCCGTGAGGTTGACCCCGAGGCGTCGAAACTGACGTCCAAGTTCGTCGGGGCGTCCGCCAGCGTGCGGCTGCCGGAAGGGTTCTCATTGTCTGGCGGTGCGGACTATGACATCGGATTCGAGGAGTGGGGCAGCGCCGATGCGCAGCTTCTCTGGGCGGGGCGGGTGGCCGAGCGGTCGGTGAGCGCCGCCGCTGGCGTCCGTCGCTACCGGCCGCGATTCGACCTGTGGTCGATCTGGGGTGCCTTCAGCCCCGTCCCGTACACGGAAGCGACGGGGCGGGCCTCCGTCTCGCCGATCAACGGGCTGCGGCTGCGAGGCTCGGCGGCCCGGTTCACCTATGGAGACCCCGAGACGTCGTCCCCGCTGGTGTCGTTCGAGGAGGACGGCTGGCGCTGGACGGCCGGCGCCGGGTGGGCGGGATTCTCCGACTGGGCGTTCGACGTCGACTTCGGCGCGGAGTTCGGGCCGGGCGCCTCTTCGACCCATGCCCGCGCCAGTGCGGCCTGGCGGCCCGTCGAGGACGTGCGAGCCGGCGCCTGGGCGGCCCGGGGAACACGACCGCTGGAATACCGCATCGACGACGCGATCGTGCGCTCCCTCGGCGTCGACCTCGAAGTCGACCTGGGCCGCGGCCTGCGGGTCGACGGGGCCGTCGGCTACTACGATGAGGAGCGGACCGGAGGGGTCGAGCGTTCCTTCGATCACTGGCACCTGAGCGTCGGGCTGCGCTACGGCTTCGGCACCGGCGCCGACCGGGCGCAGCTCCATCCGGCGATCCTGGCAATTCCCGAGAGGCCGGATCCATGAAGCGCTCGCTCGGTGGATTGCTGTTCGCCGTCGTCGCGGCGGCCGGCGCGACCGGCGTCGCCACCGGCATGAGCCGCGCCCACGGGAACGACGAGGCGTTCGACCACGCACAGCACGCCGAGCTGTTCCCCAGCTGCCTGGCCTGTCACCGTGGGGTCGTCGAGGCGCGCGCCTCGGTGTTTCCCGATCCGGCCGGCTGCGCAAACTGCCACGACGGGAGCGACGACCTGGAGCCCGTCGAGTGGGAGCCCCGGGACGGACCGCGCGCCACGAACCTCCGTTTCGAGCACCGCGAGCACGTTCGCGAGGTGGCGCGGGAGGGGGACCAGGAGCCGCTCCTCTGCGTGGAGTGTCACGCCCCCGAGGCGGCGCCGTGGATGACCGTCCAGCGGGCCGTCGTGGCCTCGTGCTTCGACTGCCACAACCTGGGTCCCGAGCACCTCGCCGCCGCTGACGACACCTGCGCGACGTGCCACACCGACCTCGCCGACTCACCCACGCTGCAGCTCGAACAGGTGGCCGGCTTCGAGGCGCCGCCGTCGCACGCGGAAGCGGGCTTCGCTTTCGAGCACGGCGATGTCACCGATGCGACGTGCGCCATATGCCATGCGCGCGACTTTTGCGTTCAGTGTCACGTGAACGCGCCCGACGTGGAGCAGATCGCTTCCCTGAAGCCTGACGAGCGCTCGCTCGCGATCGCGGCAGAACTGCCCGCACCCGCCAGCCATGCCTCTTCGGCCTTCCTGTCGAACCACGGCCGCGAGGCCCGCGAGTCGAGCGAAACCTGTGCCGTCTGCCACACGGCGTCGAGTTGCACGACCTGCCACGTCGGCGAACCCGAGCTGGCGGCCTTCCTGCCGACCGAAGGACCGGGACGAGGCTCCGGGGCGCGCATCGACCGAACGCCGCCGCCGTCGCACGACCAGGCCTTCCTGACCGCCCACGGCTCCGAGGCGGCCGCGCGGCCCGAGACCTGTGCGGGGTGCCACGTGCGCTCCGACTGCACGGAGTGCCATCGGCCGGGGGCCCCGACCGGCACGGGCTTCCATCCGGCCGACTTCATGACCCGTCATCCGGCTGCCGCGTATGCGCGGGAGACGTCGTGCGCCGACTGCCACGCGACCGCCGAGTTCTGCACATCGTGCCATGCGGAGGCCGGACTGACGGCGTCGGACATCCTGACGTCGTCCTTCCACGACGGCCAGGCGGCCTTCTCCGTCGGACACGGCGCGGCGGCGCGGCGCGATCTTGAAACGTGCACCTCCTGTCACGTCGAGCGAGATTGCATGGTATGTCATTCCTCGACCGGTGGGCGCGGGATCAATCCTCACGGTCCGGACTTCGACGCGGAGAAGTTGCGTCGGACGAATCCACAGGCGTGCACGGCGTGCCACGGGCGAGAGATTCCGGGAGCGCCCTGAGCGACGGCTCCGAAGCCGCTCCGAGTCCCCTCGAGAAACACCTGCGCACGACTTGGTGCTGGGTCTGCGCACACCGCCGTGACCTTCTCCTCGGTACCGCCGCGCTGCTGTTGTCGTGGTTCCTCTACACCTGGGTCACGTGGCCCGACGTCGAAGCGCTCAAGGACCGGAACCCCGAGAGCACGGCCTTCATCGACCGCTACCTCGAACGCTCCGGCACGTCGTCGGTGGCGTGGCATCCGGTGCCTGCGTCTCGGATTTCTCCGTGCCTGAAAGAGGCGGTGCTCGTGGGCGAGGATCTCGAGTTCTTCTCGCACGAGGGCTTTTCGACCTACGAGATCAAGCAGGCGATCAAGCAGGCGATCGAGGAGCAAGAGGCGCCACGCGGTGCCTCAACCATCACGCAGCAGCTCGCGAAGAACCTGTGGCTCAGCCCGTCCCGTGATCCCATGCGGAAGGCCAGGGAAGTGCTGCTCACGAAGCAGCTCGAGCACGATCTCGGCAAAACCCGCATCCTTGAACTCTATCTGAACGTCGTCGAGTTCGGTCCCGGCGTCTACGGCGCCGAAGCGGCCGCCCGGTACTATTTCGGCAAGCCCGCGAGCGCCCTGACCGAGCGTGAATCCGCTATGCTCGCCGCGTCCCTCCCGCGACCGCGCCAGTGGCACCCCGGCGTCGAGAGCCCCTACTACGCCCGCCGCGCGAATCTCCTCCTCACCCGTATGCGCCAGGTCACCTTCCTCGACAAACGCCTCGGCATCGGAGCCCCCGAGCCCGAATCGGTCCCGATAGAGTCGAGGAACCAGCGATGAGCGGAGTAGAAGACGAGGCGGCGAGCGAAGCGACGGGGATGCGCCTTCCGACGCGCCGCTCCTACGACGACCCTTCGTACTGTCGTTTCAGCCGCTCCACCACCGCCGGATCGGCGAGCGTAGTCGTGTCTCCCAGCGCCCGACCCTCCGCCACGTCCCGCAGCAGGCGTCGCATGATCTTGCCGCTGCGCGTCTTCGGCAGGTCCGCCGTGATGATGATGTCCGCGGGCTTCGCGATTGCGCCGATCTCCTCCGCCACATGGTCGCGGATCGATTCGATGAGCTCGTCGGTGGTCTCGTAGCCCTCCTTCAGCGAGACGAAGGCCGCGATCGCCTGGCCCTTCAGCTCGTCGGCGCGACCGACCACGGCCGCCTCAGCCACGGCGGGATGATCGACGAGCGCCGATTCGACTTCCATCGTGCCGATCCGGTGGCCGGCGACGTTGAGCACGTCGTCCACCCGTCCGACGATCCAGAAGTATCCGTCGTCGTCCTGCCGGGCGCCGTCGCCCGGGAAGTAGACGCCGTCCCACTTCGACCAGTACGTCTCGCGGTAGCGCTGCTCGTCGCCCCAGATCCCCCGCAGCATGGAGGGCCAGGGCGAGGTAATGGCAAGGAAGCCGCTCTCGGCCTCGTGGCCGGCGCCGTCCAGGATCGTCGCGTCGATGCCGGGGAAGGGGATGGTCGCCGAGCCCGGCTTCGTGGGCACGGCGCCGGGAAGCGGCGTGATCATGATCCCGCCCGTCTCGGTCTGCCACCACGTATCGACGATCGGACAGCGCTCGCCACCTATGTGCGCCTGGTACCACATCCAGGCTTCCGGATTGATCGGCTCCCCGACCGTCCCGAGGAGCCGCAGGCTCGAGAGGTCGTGTTTGGCCGGCCACTCGTCCCCCCACTTCATGAACGCGCGGATGGCGGTCGGAGCCGTGTAGAGGATCGTGACGCCATGGTCCTCGATCAGCTTCCAGAACCGGCCCCGGTCCGGTGCATCGGGCGCTCCCTCGTACATGAGAATCGTGGCACCGAGCGCGAGCGGTCCGTAGACGATGTAGGAGTGGCCCGTCACCCAGCCCACGTCCGCGGTGCACCAGTAGACGTCATCGTCGCGCAGGTCGAACACCCAGCGCGTGGTGGCGGTGACCTGCGTCATGTAACCGCCGGTCGAGTGGATGATGCCCTTGGGCTTCCCGGTCGTGCCCGACGTGTAGAGGATGTATAGCGGGTCCTCGGCCTCCATGGGTTCGGCTTCGCAGGTGGCCGAGCCATTGCCGATCAGGTCGTGATACCAGTGGTCGCGGCCGTCGCGCATGGCCGTGTCCGCGCCTTCGATGCGCTGCACGACGACCACGGCGTCGACGAAATCGAGTCCCTCCACCGCGTCGTCGGCCGTCTCCTTCAGCGGCACCACGTGTCCCCGCCGATAGCCGCCGTCGGCCGTGATGAGCACCCGCGCCCCGGCGTCGATCATCCGGTCGCGGAGCGAGTGCGCCGAGAAGCCGCCGAACACCACGGAATGCGGAGCGCCGATGCGGGCGCAGGCGAGCATCGCCACGGCCGCCTCGGGAATCATCGGCAGATAGATGCCGACCCGGTCGCCCTTGCCGACACCGAGATCCTTGAGCGCTGCCGCGAAGGCACAGACCTCGGCGTGCAGCTCGCGGTAGGTATAGCGGCGGATCTCACCGGGCTCGCCCTCCCAGATCAGCGCCGTGGCGTCAGCGCGCGGCCCGTTGAGATGCCGATCGAGGCAGTTGTAGGAAGCGTTGAGCTTGCCGCCGTCGAACCAGCGGGCGGACGGTGGGTCCCATGACAGCACCTCGTCCCATGGCTCAAACCAGTCGAGCTTCCGGGCCTGATCTTCCCAGAAGGCCAGCCGGTCGGCGGCGGCCTCCTCGTACGGGGTGCGATCGGACACGTGGGCGGCAGCCCGAAAGGCGTCCGGCGGGTCGAATCGGCGGTCTTCCTGCAGCAGGACGTCGATCTCGCGGTTACGGCCGCCATCCATAATCTTTCTCCGGTTGCGTGTGAACCCTGATGGCTGAGATTAGGGAGCGCCGGTCGGACCCCGCAACCAGTTGGGAGGCATGAGCGATCTCACGCTGTTGATTCTGATCATCGGGGGCGCCGTCTTCGCCTTCGCCCTCGGGATCTGGATCGGGCTCGGGTATCCGGGCCTCTACGACAGGTACGAACCGACCGGCAAGGCTCCCCGCATGTCGCCGTTCGAGATGTTGCTCGACTGGATCTGGCGGAAGTTCCAACGGTGAGCGTCCGCCGCATCCTCACGCTGGTCCTCGGCGCTAACCTGGCCGTCGTGGCGCTCAAGCTGTTCATCGGTCTGCGCAGCGGTTCGCTCTCGGTGCTGGGCGACGCGGCACACTCCGGATTCGACGCGCTCAACAACGTGATCGGCCTCGTGGCCGTGCGGATCGCGGCCCGGCCGCCCGACGAGGATCATCCGTACGGGCACGGCAAGTTCGAGACGATCGGGGCCCTGGCGGTGGTGAGTTTTCTGTCGATCACCGCCTTCGAGCTCGGCGCCGGTGCGGTCGATCGCCTCGTCTCGGGGGCGGCGCCCCCGCGCATCGATGCGACGACCTTCTGGTTGCTGGGTGTGACGATGGTGTTCAACGCGGCGGTGGCGGGCACGGAGGCGTCGTACGCACGTCGCCTCGACTCGCAGATCCTCGCGGCCGACGCACGACACACGGCCTCCGACGTCGCGGTCACGCTCGCCGTCATCGGGGGCCTCGGCCTCGTTGCGCTGGGGTTCGAGCAGGCGGACGCGTGGTTAGCCATCCTGGTCGCCGGCCTGATCGCCTATGCCGGGTTCGACGTCCTCAGGGGGACGATCCCGCTACTCGTCGATACGGCGGCGGTCGACGGCAGGCGGATCGAGCGGTTCGTGAACGGACTGGAGGGCGTGCTTGCGGTGCGCGACGTGCGCTCGAGGGGGAGACGGAACTCGGAGGCGTTCGCGGAGCTGACGATCGAGATCGACGGTTCGCTCACCGTCTCCCGGGGGCACGAGATCGCCGACCGGGTGGAGCGAGAGTTGATCCGGGAGGGCGGCTTCCGGGACGTAGTCGTCCACGTGGAGCCCTCCGAGGACTGAGCTTCGGGGTGACCGCCGGCCGGCCCCTCGTGTTCGGGAGCCGGTCGGCGTTCTGGATCCTCTTCTATTCGGGCAGCATCGCCGTCAGATCGAGCGACCACAGATTCGTGTCGCCCTCGGCGGTCACATAGTAGATGCGTCCGTCCGGCGTCCATTGGGGGTTGTTCTCGTCCGCGGCCGTCGAGGTGAGACGGCGCGCTTCACCGCCCGCGACGGGGACCACGTAGATCTCGTAATTGCCCTCGGCGTTGCCCTGGTAGAGGATGGAAGCGCCGTCCGGCGACCACAGGCCGCCGACTTCCCAGGCGTCTCCGCCCGCCACGACGGAGAGATCCCCGGTCGCCACGTCCACTACCGCGATGTCGAACCCGACGCCGTTGTGGCGGTTGACGGCGAGCTTCGAGCCGTCCGGACTCCAATCGTTGCCCGCCGTGTAGGCGTCGCTCGTCAGCTGCCGGGGCTCTCCGCCGCTCGCCGAGACGACGAAGACCTGGGCTTGTCCGCTCTCGGTGTTGCCCGAGGTGAAGGCGATCTGCGAGCCGTCGGGACTCCATGCGGGTCCGAACACGCCGCCCATCGACGTGAGTCGCCGCACACCGCTCCCGTCCGCAGCGGCCACGTAAACGTCGGTCTCACTTCCACGATCCGACACGAAGGCGAACCCCGAGCCGTCGGGACTCCACTGCGGGCCCGTCTCGTCCCCTTCGCTCGTGATCAGCGGTTGTTCGCCCGACCCGTCGGCGTTGATGGCGAAGATCTCGTTCGATCCGTTGCGGTCGGACACGAACAGCAGGCGGGCGCCATCCGGCGACCAGTCCGGCTGGCCGCTGTCGCCCTGTCCGTTCGTGAGGTTTCGGGCCTCTCCGTCACCGACCGGCCTCACCCAGAGATCGGTGCTTCCCGTTGCGGTCGAGAGGTAGGCCCACGTTGAACCGTCCGGGCTGATCGTCGGCGCGGAGGCACTGTTGTCGCCGGTGGCGACGGCCGTGCGTTCGCCACCGCTCGCCGGGATCGTGAAGAGGTGAGACTTTGCGGCATTGTACGTATAGACCACGCGGGAGCAGTCGCCGCCGCACGCCACTGGGCCTTCCGCGACCTCATCGTTGGTCAACCGCACCGCGTCTCCGCCGGCCGTCGACACCGCGTAGATGTCGGTCTGGCCGCCGCGATCGGACCGAAAGACGATCCACTCGCCACCGGCTGCGTACCGAGGTCCGTAATCGTCCGCCTCGTCCGTGGTGACCTGGCGCAGGCCCGAGCCGTCCACGCCGATCGTCCAGATATCGGCGTTCCCGGACCGATCCGATCCGAACAGCAGTGTCGTGCCGTCGTTCGACCAGGACACGCCGCCCTCGTCACCCGTCTCGTCCGTCACCTGGCGGGCGCCGCTTCCGTCCGCCGCGCTGATCCACACGCTGGACGTGCCGCTCGCGTCGGACAGGTAGGCAATCGATCCGCCGTCCGGGGACCATGATGTGCTGAGCGTGGTCTTGTTGCCCGGACCGCTCGTGATCGCCGTCGGCGTACCACCGCCGGCCGGGATCGTGTAGAGGTTGAACCGGCCGCCCTGGTTGCCGACGTAGACGATCGACGAGCCGTCCGGCGACCAGGCGGGGCCGAACTCCAGGCCGGGGTCCGAGGTCAGTCGGGTCGGCTCGCCCCCCTCGCTGGAGATCACGAACACGTCCGGCGGGGCGAGAAGATCGGACGTGTAGACGATTTTCGATTCGTCCGGCGACCAGACCGCGGTGCCGATCCAGTTCTGGGTCGGCGTGACCCGGACGGCGTCTCCGCCGTCAATCGGCATGCGGAACAGCGCGAGCTGACCCGGCTCGTCGGACACGAAGACCAGCTGCTGGCCGTCGGCGGACACGGCCGGTACCGTTTCGTCGGCCGGGCTCGAGGTTAACTGCGAGGGTGTTGCCGGGGCGCCCGCTTCCGGTTGCGTACAACCGGTAGCAGCCAGGGCGGCGCAGAAGAGGGCGCGGGAAAAGCGAACGGCAGGTCGCATGAGGACCTCCTGTAGGATGGGGGACAGTCCCACAGTATATCAGCGCAGACGAGGGGCCCCTAATTGGAGGGCGACGGCGGGCTTCGCAGGTCGCTATCCGTCGAGCTCGACCCGCACCCGCTGGAGTAGCCGCTGCGTCGCCTCGATTCCCTCGATCTCGGGCAGCTGGTCCCCCTCGTACTCAATCCCCAGGTGCCCATGGTAGCCGGCGCCCACGACGATCCGCATCATACGGTGGTAGTCGATCGTCGTCTCCTCGTCGAACTCGTCGAACGCGTAGCTCTTGGCGCTGACCGCGCGCGCGAACGGCATGAGTTCCTTCACGCCGCGATATCGATCGTACTGCCTGCCGTCGCCCAGGTCGAAGTTGCCGAAATCGGGAAGGGTACCGCAGCGCGGGTGGTCGACCCGCCGCATCACGCCGGCCAGCCAGGCACCGTTGGACGAGAGCCCGCCGTGATTCTCGACGATGACGTTCAGCCCGCGCTCGGCCGCGCAGGTGGTGAGCCGGGACAGGCCGTCGGCAGCCAGCGCCGCCGCTTCTTCGGGCGGGCCCTCGCTGGCCGCGTTCACCCGGATGCTGTGGCAGCCGAGCACGGCTGCCGCCTCCACCCAGGGGTAGTGATTCTCCACCGCCTGTCGCCGCGCTGCCCGATCGGGATCTCCCAGCCGCCCCAGCCCGTCGCACATGATCAGCAGGCTGCGGACGCCCGCGTCGTCGGCCCGCCGCTTCAGCTCGCCGATGTAATGATCGTCCTCCGCCCGATCCATAAAGAACTGGTTCACGTACTCGACGGCATCGATGCCGAAGCGGTGGCGGGCGAAGGCGGGGAATTCCAGGGCGTCCAGCTTGTCCCCACGGAGAGCCCGGTGGAGCGACCACTGGGCCAGGGAGACGCGGTAGAGGGGGTCGCCGGGAGCCGGTCCGGGAGAAGCCGAAGGTGAGGCTAGCGGGGTGGCCTCACCGGTGCTCCGCCCGGCGCAGGCGGTGAGACCGAGGCCCGCCAGCGCGCCCGCGGAGCGGGCCAGGAAGCGCCGGCGGTCCATCGTCACCCGGCGGCCCGGGTGTCCGTCCCGTCGTCGGCCGCCACAGGCGCGGGATCGCCGGATCCGGGGGCCTCCACGAGCGTCCACCTGCAGTGCTCGTCGCCGCGTCCGATGCACTCGACGTGGCGCACGGAGAGCTCAGGGTCCCAGATCTCGGTCACGCAGACATCCAGCACTGCCGTGAGGATCTCGCAGGCGTTGCCGGCCACGCCGACGGGGGCGAGGGCGCACTCGTCGATGATCATGGTGGGCGGTTCCCGGTCCGCCTCGATGTCGGCTCCCGGTGTCAGCGCCTTCGCGGCCCGCGTCATCGAGCGGATCAGCTTCCGGCGGCGGACCCCTTCGGGGTATAACCGTCGGAAGGCTCGGTTCAAGGGGCCGGACTCGGCGAAGCGATCGACGGCGAGGGCGACCCCGGCGGCGCGGAACACGTCGACGGCATCGGGGCGGCGTGAAATAAGGCGCACGAGATCGAGGAATTCGCTGAGCGCGAGCGACCGACCCGCGTCCTTCAGATCGGCGTAGCGCCGCATCTGGACGTTGATCACGTCGTTCAGACCGAGCCTTCGGGGAAGGCTGTCCGAGAAGGCCTCGTCCTCGATGGCCTCGGCCGGCGTGTCCTGGTCTCGCAGCGACGTGAGGAGCGCCAGCGCGATTCCCGGGTGGACCTTCTCGGGAGATTTCGTCGATTTCATGGCTGAAAGTCAGGGTAGCCGCGCCGAACGGGAGGGGCAAGACGCCCATCGTTGTCGTGCTCGGGCACGGATGCCATAATAGGCGCTTCACCCCGTTGAGGGCACGGATGCATGAGAGGAAACAGATGTACGACCCGACGCAGATCGAACAGAAGTGGCAGGGATACTGGGCCGACCGCCGGACGAACGAGCCGGACCTCGACCGGGCGGAGCGTCCGTTCTACAACCTGATGATGTTTCCCTATCCGTCGGCCGAAGGCCTGCACGTCGGAAATCTGTATGCCTTCACTGGCGCCGACTTCCACGGCCGGTTCCAGCGCCTGCGGGGAAACGACGTGTTCCAGCCGATCGGCTTCGACGCGTTCGGCATCCATTCTGAGAACTACGCGCTCAAGGTCGACGTCCACCCGCAGAAGCTGATTCCGAGCAACATCGCGAACTTTACGCGGCAGCTGCGCGGCACCGGGATCATGTACGACTGGGCGCACATGGTCGATACGACCGACCCGGAATACTACCGCTGGACCCAGTGGATCTTCCTGAAGCTGTACGAGGCCGGCCTCGCCGAGAAGAAGGAGGCGCCGGTCAACTGGTGCCCTTCGTGCAAGACCGTGCTGGCCAACGAGCAGGTGATCGCGGGCGAGTGCGAGCGTTGCGGGACGCAGGTCGAGCAGCGGATGCTCAGCCAGTGGTTCTTCCGGATCACCGAGTACACCGAGCGCCTGCTGGAGAACCTCGACCACATCGACTGGTCCGAGACGACCCTCACCGCCCAGCGGAACTGGATCGGCCGCTCCGAAGGTGCGCTGTTGCGGTTCCCGGTCGCGCGTCTGAAGGCGACGGTCGACCGGCACGAGCCCGCGCGTCTCGAACGCGAGCGCCTGCTGATCGAAGTGTTCACGACGCGGCCCGACACGGTGTTCGGAGCCACGTTCATGGTGCTGGCGCCCGAGCATCCGATCGTGGACGAGATCACGACGCCCGACCATGTGGACGCCGTGAAGCAGTATCGAGTCGAGACGGCGGCGCTCGACCTGAAGGAGCGGCAGAAGTCTGACGAGCGCGGCAAGACCGGCGTGTTCACGGGTGCCCACGCGACGAACCCGGCCACGGGCGAGGAGATCCCGATCTGGATCGCCGACTACGTGCTGATGGGCTACGGGACCGGCGCGATCATGGCGGTACCGGCCCACGACCAGCGTGACTTCGAATTCGCGACCGAGCATAATCTCGCGGTCCGCCCCGTCGTCGCGCCGCCCGCTGGGCACGAGACGGAGGGCGCGGCCACGTCCGAGGAGCTCGGCGAGGCCTTCACGGCGCACACGGAGGGTGAGGTGCTGGTCAACTCCGGCGACTTCAGCGGCCTGGCGGCCGGCGAAGGAGGGCGCCGCATCGTCGCCTGGCTGGGCGAGCGGCATCTCGCGGAGTCGCGGACGAACTACCGGTTGCACGACTGGTGCATCTCGCGGCAACGCTACTGGGGACCGCCGATTCCAATTATCTATTGCGACGCCTGTGGTGCCGTGCCGGTGCCCGAGCAGGATCTGCCGGTCGAGTTGCCGTACGTCGAGGACTTCAAGCCCGGCGACGACGGCGTGGCGCCGCTCGCCAAGGACCGGTCGTTCTATGAGGTGGATTGCCCGGAATGTGGGGGTGCGGCGCGGCGCGAGACCGACGTGTCCGACACGTTCCTCGACTCGAGCTGGTACTTCCTGCGCTACCCGAGCACGGACGACCACGACCGGGCGTTTACGCCGGAGCGCACGAAGCGCTGGCTGCCGGTGGACATGTACATCGGCGGGGAAGAGCACGCCGTGCTCCACCTGCTGTACTCGCGGTTCATCACGATGGTGCTTCACGACCTCGGCCACCTCGAATTCGAGGAGCCGTACGACAAGTTTCGGAAGCACGGGCTGCTGATTCGTGAAGGCTCGAAGATGTCGAAGTCCCGCGGCAACGTGGTGATCCCCGACGAGTACATCGAGCGCTTCGGCGCCGACACGTTCCGCGCCTACCTGATGTTCCTCGGGCCGTACGACGAGGGCGGCGACTTTCGGGACGAGGCGATCATGGGGCCGCACCGGTTCTTGAGCCGTGCGTTCGACGCCGTCGAGGCGGCCGTGGAGGCCGGCACGACGGGTTTCCCGGAGCCCTCGGTCGAGCGAGCCCTGCACGCCACGATCCGGCAGGTCACCGAGGACTTCGAACGCCTGTCGTTCAACACGGCGATCGCGGCGCTCATGGAGCTCCTGAACGAGATCCGCGCCGGCGGCCGGACGCCGTCCGTCGACGAGGTGCGCCCGCTCGCAATCATGCTCGGGCCGATCGCGCCGCATTTGGCCGAGGAGATGTGGGCGCTGCTGGGCGGGGAGTCGAGTGTGTTTGATCACGCCGAATGGCCGACCTGGGACGCGGCGAAGCTGGTGACCGACACCGTGGAGGTTCCCGTGCAGGTCAATGGCCGGCTGCGGGCGACGATCCAGACGCCTCGCGGCGCGTCGGAGGACGAGGTGAAGGCTGCCGCCCTCGCCGACGATGGAGTGCAGCGGCACCTCGAGGGCGGCCAGATCGTGAAGACGATCCACGTGCCCGACCGGCTGCTGAACCTGGTCGTGAAGTAGCCGGTCGGCGTCGCCGCTTCAGCGGCTGATGTCCACCTGAATGTGCCGCCACTCACCCTGGCGGAAGCGCAGCACGCTGAGCCCGCAGCGCGTCATGTGCCCGAACAGGATCGCCAGCCAGATATCGATTGGGTCCAGCGTGCCGGTCTGCTGGATGAAGAAGCACATTCCGATCGGCACGATCACCTGCGACACGATGGAGATGTAGAGCGGGCTTCGCGTGTCTCCCGTCCCCTGCAGGCCGCCGGTGTACGTGAGCGCGACCGCGATGAACAGGCCGGAGAGGCTCAGCACCCGCAGGAGCTGCACGCCGAGTTCGACCACGGCCGGGTCGCTCATGCTGAAGATGGCCAGGAGCTGGCGCGGGAAGAAGAAGAACAGCAGGCCGACGCCCGCGGCGGTGGCCAGCCCGATGCCGGCTGCCGTGTGCACGGCCGCGGCCGAGCGCTCCGGGTGTCCGGCGCCCAGGTTCTGTCCCGCGACGGCCGCGGCGGCCCCCAGCAGGCCCACCGACGTCCACGTGATCAGCGAGAACAACTGCGTGTAGGAAACCGCGTAGGCGGCCTGCGCCGCGGCGCTCGCCGCCAGCGAGCCGACGAACGACAGCAGCAGCACCCCGCCCACGTTCATCGCGATCCCCTGGATGCCGGTCGGCAGGCCGAAGCGGAACAGCTCGCGGATGATCCCCCAGTCGGGTCTCCAGGGTCCGCCCTTCGGGAAGCCGACAACCCACCCCCCGTGCCACAACCGCCACAGGGCGTAGCCCGAGACGAGACTCGAGGCGATCACGGTGCCCATCGCGGCGCCCGCCGTGCCGAAGGCGGGAATGGGCCCGAGGCCCGCGATCAGGATCACGTTCAGCACGAGGTTTAGCACGGTGACGACGATGCCGAGGCGCAGCGGTGTCTTCGCGTCGCCCGCCGAGCGCAGCGCGCCCCCGAGCATGAAGAACACGAGCATGCCGCTCGAAAACACGAACATGATCCGCAGATAGGGCAGGGCCTCGGTCTGCACTCCCGGCGCGGCATTCACGAACTCGAGCAGCGACGGGGCGAGTAGATAGCCCAGCGGCGCCATGATTCCGAGCGACAACCCGATCGCGGTGAGAAACGCCTGGTACACCGTGCGATCGACGTTGTCCGGTTCGTCACGCCCGGTGAAGCGGGCGACCAGCACGCTCATCCCGGTGAACAGCGATGAGATGAACACGACGACCACGAGGAAGATCTGCCAGCTCACGCCGATCGCCGCGTTGGCCGTGAAGCCCACGTAGTGTCCGACCATCACGTGATCGACGATTCCCTGGAGGCCGCTCACCACGTTCTGGAGCATGGTGGGCCAGGCGAGCTTCCAGACGGCCGGGAGGAGGGGGCCCTCGATCAGGGAGCGATCGTAGCGACTCCGCGTCGGGCCGGGTCCCGCGGCGGCGGGTTGACCGCGGGGTCCGCCCGGGGCGAGTGCCGAGTCGTCGACGGCGTCGGCGGCGGGCCGGTGGTCCCCGGGCCGCTCTACCAGCTGACGTCGCCTTCCTGCGCCGTGTCGATGTCGGCCGCGTCGTCGCCTCCGAACAGGAAGGCGTCGAGGTTCTGGTAGAGAAACTGGCGCGCCTTCGGATCCCGGACGTTGAGGCCGTAATGGTTGATCAGCAGCATCTGGCGCTGCTTCCATTCCTCCCAGCAGTCGGCGCAGATCTCGCTCTGGATGCGCGCACCCCGCTCATCGGCGAACGGCGCGGACTCCAGCGGACGCGGATCGTCACGGTCGCAGCGGACGCAGTCGAAGTCGCTCACGGTTCCTTCCTCAGAACGGAATCGTGAGGACCGAGCAGTTCGCGCCCTGGATCACCTGCGTGGTGATGCCGCCCAGCAGCACCCGGCTCTGGATGCCGGGGGCGTGCGCTTTGCCGACCACGATGAGATCGGCGTTCTCGGCCTCTGCGGCATTCAGGATGTGGGTGACGATCGGCCGGCCCCGCACGATGGACACCTGCACCTGCAGCTTCTCCCGCATAGCCGCGGGAACCCGGGTGAGTGCGTCGTCCCGGGCCTGCTTTTCGATCCGCTCCAGGGCCTCGTCGACCTTGTTCGGCGAGCTGACGGCGCGGAGGTACGCCTGCAGCGTACCGGGCATCGCATGCAGCAACACGAGGCGCGTCTTGAAGTACTCCGCGTAGCGGCTCGCGGTGGCGGCCACCGGGGCGCTCCCCTCGCGCAGGTCAAGCGTTGCGATGATCGTCTTGTCCTTCTCGGCGCGCACGGGCCGCCAGACGAGCACCGGCACCTGCGCCTTGCGCACGATTGCCGCGCACGTGTTCCCGAGCTCGTCGGTCGGCCATAACCTCTTCTGGTGGGCGCCGACCACGATGAGCTCCGAGTCGTGCTCCTCGGCCGCCAACTGGAGGGTCTCCGGCGTCCACCCGTGTCGGATGTCGTAACGCGCCTCGATCCCGAGGCGCTCGGCGATGTGCTCCAGGTTCGCGCGTACGTCGAGCTCCTTCTCCTCTAGCACGTTCAGGCGGTCGCCCAGCTCTCGTAGCAGGTACCCGGGGACGGTGAAGCGCTCGATCGAATGGAAGAGGACGATGTCGGCGTTCGGAAAGCGGGACACCGCCCAGCGGACCGTCTCGATGGACGAGTCCGAGAAGTCGATGCCGATGAGGATTCTCTGATACATGGCGTTGACCGGCGACCGGGTGTCGAGTGCAGGAGAGCGGGACGTCGGCGCGCTGAGAACCTACATGCCCGCAGGGGCCGGCGCATCCTCGTCGCCGGCCGCCGCCAGCTCGTCGAGGGCGGTCCATGGGTCCCCGGTGCGCTCCGTCTCGGCGATCATGGCGTCCACGGCGGATCTCAGGCCGCCCCGGCGCTCGTACAGCGCCTCGAAGTCGTCCAGCCGTGAGTAGTACAGCAGACGGGAGAGAAGCCAGGCATTGTCCACCCGATCGGGGTCCAGCGCCCCGTAACGGCCGCTGCGAAGCTCCGGGACGATGTCGTCGGAGAAGCGCGCCGATGCGGCCTCGATGATCTCGCGCTTTCGCGCGCGCTTCACGGCCTCGGGTGCGTCGCTGGCGTACAGGGCGGCTAGTGGCTCGTCGATCGTATGGAAAAACCGCGCGAACACACGGGTGTCATGCCAACGGTTCTGCGCCGTCTCGCAGGGTTCCGGGTCCGCCTGGGCGTCGCAGAAGTACTCAATGGCACCCACGTGCCCGACGAAGTTCGCGAAGCTCTCGTTGAACTGGGCCTGGCCCTTCGGAAAGAAGGTCGTGTGGGTGATCTCGTGGATCACCGTCTCCGCGATGGCGACGCTGTCGGTACGCAACGAGGGCGACAGGACCGGATCCGGAAACCAGCCGAGCGTGCTGAAGGCCGCGCTGGGGCGCACGTATGTGTCGTAGCCTTCGGCCTCGAGCTCGGCCGCCTCCGCGTAGGCCTCTTTGAAGTCGAAGTAACCCCTGTAGGGCAGAGCGCCGACGATCGGCCACCACCAGGTCTTCCAGCGCAACTCCAGCTCGGGCGCGGCGGAGACGACCATGACGAGTGTGTCCCGATCGAGCTGCGAGAAGCTGCGATAGCTGTCACCCGCGTCCAGTCCGAGGCGCCGCTCGGCGAACACGCGCACCTGCCGCACGAGCTCGAGCTTGGCGCGGAGCGCCGGGAAGATCGTCGGGTCCTCGATCGCCTCTTCGATCGGTTGGCGGGCCGAGAGGATGCGTGCCTCCTCGAGCCCGGCGTGCAGCACGTAGCCCGGCGAGCAGGCCGAGCACGAGACGGCCAGCGCGGCCGTGAGGCCTAGCAGGACAAGGACCAGAGTCGAACGACGCATACGCACCCGGAGGGCGATGGTGGACACCGGCCACCTTTTCGGCGACCTTCGCCTGTGCAAGAACGGGCGGGAGGCCGAGTGAGTTTCACGGACATTCTATACAGTATCGGATGGCAGACGGTCCGTCCGGTGCTGTGGATCGCAGGCCGGTTTTCGGACAAACTGGCTCGCGCTGTGGCCGGACGGAAGTCGGCCGTGGATTCGATGCGGAACTGGGCCGACGAGCATCGACCGGCCAGCGGCGCGGACGGGACACCCGGCCGCACCGAGCCGCCGCTCGTGTGGCTGCACGGTGCATCCGCCGGTGAGCTGGCGGGCGCGGCGCCGATCATCGCCCGGCTTGCCCGCCGGCTGCCGGACATGCAGCTCGCCGTCACCTACTCGTCGCCCTCCGGCGAGTCCGCGGCCGCCCGCCTTCAGCCCGACTATCACGGGTTCGTGCCCCTCGATCTGCTGGGCCACACGGCGCCGGCCGTCGCGGCACTGCGCCCGGCCGCCCTCGTCTACGCGAAGTACGACGTGTGGCCGAACCTCACCAGGGCCGCAGTGGGGCATGGCGTGCCCGTCGGCCTGGTCAATGCGACGGTGCGTCCCGGGAGCGGACGTCTGCGGCGTCCCTGCAGGAACATGTTGCGGCGCGCCTACCGGGCCATCGACGCCGTCGGCGCGGTGTCGGAGGCCGATCGGGTCCGGCTCGAGGCGCTCGGCGTGCGCCCCGAGGTCATCGAGGTCACGGGGGATGCGTCGTTCGACCAGGCGCTCGCCCGTCTGGAGGGTACCGATGAACGACCGCTTCGCCTCCCACCGCGTGTGCCCGGTGCGCTCCGCCTGATCGCCGGCTCGACCTGGCCCGACGACGAGGCGTTCCTCGTCGAGGCGGTTTCCGGACTTCAAAGGGTCGAGCTCGTACTCGTGCCGCATGAACCGACGCCGGAGGCCGTGACGAGGATCCGACATCTCGTGGAAGAGCGTCTCGACCGACCGATCCGTCTGTACAGCCAACTGGACGAGGCGGGCGCCCAGGACGTCCGGTCGGGCACGGAGCTGCCTCCGCTGGTCATCGACGCCGTGGGCTTCCTAGCGGAGCTCTACGCCGAGGGCGACCTGGCCTACGTGGGCGGCGGGCTCGCGGGCACCGGCCTCCACTCGGTGATCGAGCCGGCGGCGGCGGAGCTGCCGGTGCTGTTCGGGGCCCGGCACGACCGCTGGGAGGCGACCGGGCTCGTCGAGGCCGATGCGGCCCGCGAGGTCGATCGAACCAGCATATACGCCACGCTCGTTACGCTGCTCGATCCCAGACGCCGTCGGCGTATGGGCGAGGCGGCTCGCACTTTCGTGCAGTCCCACACGGGAGGGGCCGAGGCGGGCGCCGCGCTCGTGCAGCGGTTGGTCGAGGTATCGCGCGCCGAGGCTCGCCTCTGAATCAGGGGATCCGAACCTCTCGGCTCACGCGGCCCATGTTTCCCGTCTCCGCCGACACCGCGATCACTTCCAGCTCATACTTTCCGGCGCCGGCGACCGTCAGCGAGCCTCCGTACGTGCTGTCGCCACCCTGATATTCGAGTTGACCCTGCGCCACGGCCTCTCCGTCCGCTCCGGTCAGGCGCGCGGTGACAACCGGTGCTTCCCACAGGCCGCCCGGCTGGGTCGGGCAGGAGCATAGCATGCGGACGCGGGCCCGGACGTCGAGACCGTCACCCGCAGCGGTGGCGGCCGGGGCGTCCAGGATCTCGACGATGTAGCCCCATAGCTCCAGCACGACGCCGTCACCGGCGACGTCTTCGCTCGGAACGACGAGCAGCGTCGTGGAGGCGTGCGTCAGGGCCTGCGGGAAGTCGAGCGGCCCCGAGGCCTCCACCGTGATCATCCGCGGAGCGTCGAGCGCGAGTTCCGCGGAGTAGGCGGCGGCTCCGGGCGTCGTGAACACGTCGGCGTTCCGCTCGCGGGCGCCCATGATCAGGCCGGTGTCTCCCGTCCCACCCTCGTGTACGCCCTCGGCCAGCACCTCGCCGGTCTCCGCGTCGCGGATGGTGACCCGCGCCCCGCCCACCGCGCTCCCGATCAGCTTCGCATCGTGCGCCACGACGTGGATGTCGACGCGAGTCGCCTCCGACCCGGCCTGCGCCGCGGGAGATGCATCACACGCGGCGAGGACACCGAGCGCGGGCACCAACAAGGCGAATATGGAACGTCTCATCATCGTCTCCTTCGAACTGTGATGGTCCCTGCGGAAGTCTCGGCCTGCGGCGGAGCACTCCTTCTACGTGTCGAGGCGCGGCCGTGAGGTTCCCCCGTCCGACCGTCGGGGAGTGAGTTCGTCCAGGTCGGTGAACCAGTGATCGACGAGTCCCCGCTTCGCCGTCGAGAGGTCGCCCACGGCCAGCGCGTCGAGAATGCGTCGGTGCAGGCGGATCGAGGTGGCGATGCGCTCGGGGCCGGGCGCGAAGAACGCGAACTCGTACCGATGGACCTTCGTGCGAACGCCCTCGACCAGCTCGAGCAGGTGCGCGTTCGGGCAACCCGCGAGGAGCACCTGGTGCCATTCCGTGTTGACCGCGATGCCGGTCGCGCCATCCGTGACGGCCTCGAGTCGCCGGTTGATGCGCCCCAACTCGGCCAGCTGCGCCGACTTCGGCACCCCCGCCAGCTCCAGGGCGCTCGATTCGAGCAGGGCGAGGCACTCGTAGAGCTCGCGCGCCTCCCCGGCCGAGAGGTCGGCCACGAAGAAGCCGTGATGCGGCCGCGACACGACGAGTCCCTCGCGGTGCAGCCGGCTGAGTGCCTCGCGCAGTGGCGTGCGGCTCGCGCCGAGTTCCTCGGCCAGCCGGCTCTCGTTGATCCGCCCCCCGGCCGGCAGAGAGCCGTCGAGAATGCGCTCGAGGACCAGGGTCTCGAGCTGCTCGGTGATCGATCGGCGGTCGACGGTGGCGGTTCCCATATCTCAAATACTGTATACAGTACACGAAAAAAGCAAATCAGACGCGGGGCTTCACGCTGGGCTTCGGTCCGAGGGCGTACCAGAACAGGCAACCGAACACCGGCACGAGCAGGACGACGGCCGACCAGAGGATGATGTCCTTCGCCCCCGGCCGCGCCTTCACAATCAGGCCAATCGACCAGACGTCGAGGACGAGCAGGAAGAACGCCAGGGCCCATCGGGTATCGAGGGCGAGGATCCAGTCGAGCACGGTCAGGCCGCGTCCGGAGCCGCGAACTGCAGGCGGTGCAGTCGGGCGTACAAACCGTTCATGCGCAGCAACTCCTCGTGCGTGCCGGTCTCGCGGATCTCGCCGTGGTGCAGGACGAGAATCCGGTCCGCGTTCTGGATGGTCGACAGCCGGTGGGCGATGACCAGGCTGGTGCGACCGGTCATCAGCTTCTCGAGCGCCTCGTCGATTTTCGCCTCGATCTCCGAGTCGACCGAGCTCGTCGCTTCGTCGAGGAGCAGGATGGCGGGGTTGCCGGCCAGCGCCCGCGCGAAGCTGAGCAGTTGCCGCTCGCCCACGCTCAGGTTGCCGCCGCGCTCGGCGAGTACCTGTTCGTACCCGTCCGGCAGACGCTGCACGTAAGGGTCAGCGCCAACACGCTCCGACGCCGCACGGACCTGGTCGGGTCCGACGTTCTCGCGGCCGAGATCGATGTTCCAGCCGGCGCTGCCCGAGAACAGGTAGACGTCCTGGAGGACGAGCCCCATGCTCGTGCGCAACTCGCCGATCGGGATGTCGCGTATGTCGATTCCGTCGAGCGTGATCCGTCCACGCTGCGGCTCGTAGAACCGCATCAGCAGGTTGATCAGGGTCGACTTTCCAGCTCCGGTCGCGCCCACGACCGCCACTCGCTCGCCGGGCTCGACCACGAAGTCGATCCCCTCGAGGATCCACTCCTCGGGTGGCTCTTCTCCTTCCTGGTCCGGCGGCGGCGTCACGTAGCGGAACCAGACGTCCTCGAACGCGATCCGGCCGCGGACGTGCCCGAGGTGCTTCGGTTGGGTGGGCTCCCGGATGTCCGGTTCGCGGTCGAGCAGCCGGAAGACGCGTTCGGAACTCGCCATCGCGTTCTGGAGCACGTTGTACTTCTCCGACAGGTCCTGGATCGGACGGAAGAAGCGCCGCGCGTACTGGAGGAACGCGGCGATCGTGCCGATCGTCATCGCCCCGTCGAGCGAGCGGAAGCCGCCGTACCAGATGATCAGCGCCAGCGCCACGGCCGAGAGCAGCTCGATGACCGGGAAGAACAGCGCGTAGTAGGTGATCGAGCGCAGGTGCGCCTGCAGGTGCTCGTCGTTGATCCGGGCGAACTCGCGCCGGCTCGGCTCCTGCTGCCCGAACAGTTGCACGACCGACATGCCGGTGATCCGCTCCTGCAGGTAGGCGTTGATCCGCGCCAGCCGGACCCGGATGTCGCGGTAGGCCGAGCGGACCTTGATCCGGAACGCCATTGCCGCGACGAACACCACCGGCAGGACCGCAAACGTCACGAGAGCGAGCCGCCAGTCGAGCAGCAGCATGGCGGTCACGATGGCACCGATCGTGAACACGTCGCCGAAGATCGTCACGACGCCCGAGGTGAACATCTCGTTCAGCACCTCGATGTCGCTCGTGACCCGCGTGATCAGCCGGCCCACAGGGTTCTTGTCGAAGAACTTGAGGTCGAGCCGCTCGAGGTGGCCGAACAGCTCGTCGCGCAGGTCGACCATCACCCGCTGACCGATCCAGGTGGTGAGGAGCGTCTGCACGTAGCCGAGCCCGGCGGACAGCACTAGCGAGCCGAGGTAGAACAGGCCGAGTCTTGCCAGGAAGCCCGTGTCGCCCTGAGGGAAGGCCTGGTCGATTGCGACCTTGGTCAGCCACGGGCCGACGAGCTCCAGCCCCGAGGCGGCGATCAGCATGGCGATCGCCCCCGCCACGTACCACTTGTACGGCCGGAGGTAGGCCAGGAGGCGCTTCATCAGGCGCGAATCGTACGCCTTCCCGAGCGCTTCCTCTTCCTGGAGGGTGGGTGCGGCGACTTCGTTGGCTATGGGTTTTCCTCCGTGCTGCCGATCGGTCGGGATCGCAGGGGCGACAACTTATGTCCCGCACCGGGTCGCCGCGATGCTCGGGCCGATTGCTCCGACCCCCGCCGGTCCGCAGTTTTCCCTCATGCAGCGCTCCATCGTCGTACGCGGCGCCCGGCAGCACAATCTAAAGGGCGTCGACCTCGAGATTCCGCACCGTTCCATGACGGTCGTCACCGGTCCCAGCGGGTCCGGAAAGTCGTCCCTCGCCTTCGACACGGTGTACGCCGAGGGGCAGCGGCGGTACGTGGAGTCGCTGTCGACCTACGCGAAGCAGTTCCTCGAGCGGATGCCCAAGCCCGATCTCGACCGAATCGACGGTATCTGCCCGTCGGTCGCGATCGATCAGCGGAACGCGATCCGCAGCAGCCGCTCGACGGTGGGCACCGTGACCGAGGTCTACGACTACCTGCGCCTCCTGTGGGCCCGGGTCGGCAAAACGATCTGTCCCGATTGCGGAGAGCCGGTGCTGCCGGACAGCCCGACGACCGCCGCGAGCGAGGTGCTGGCAGCCGCCGCGGGCCAGCTTGCCTATGTGGCTTATCCGATGCCCGTGCCGGTGGCCACGGCGGCCGCGGACGTGGCGGAGAACCTGCGGGCCGAGGGCTTCATACGCGTCCTGGTCGACGGAAAGGAAGTCCACCTCGACGACCCGGAGCGCAGCGAAGCGGAGATCGCGGTCGCGCTCTCGGCGGGCTCGGAGATGTTCGTGGTCGCCGATCGGCTGCGGCTCGACGACGAGGATCGCGAGCGGCTGACCAGCGCACTGGCCGCGGCGTTCGCGGAAGGGCAGGGGCACGCGGTGGTGCTGGTCGTGGAGCGCGGCGGCGCCAACCGCGGCGCCGCCGGCGGTCTCGAGATCCCCCGCCGCTTCACGTTCTCCGAGCGTTACCAGTGCGACGGCTGCGGCCGCGAGTTCACGGAGCCGACGCCGCTGCTGTTCAGCTTCAACCACCCAACGGGCGCCTGCGAGACTTGCAACGGGTTCGGGGCGACGCTCGAGTACGACGAATCGCTGATCGTGCCGGACCCGGAGAAGGGCCTGGCCGACGGGGCGCTCGATCCGTGGAGCAAGCCGCGCTACAAGAAGGAGCGGGCGCGGCTGATGGAGTTCGCGACGGGGCGCGGGATCGATCCACACACGCCGTGGCGCGAGTTGCCGGAGGACGTCCGGCACGACCTCCTGCACGGCGCTGACGACACCGAGGGCGTTCTGCCCTTCCTGTGTGATCGCGAGCGGAAGCGCTACAAGCAGTACATCCGTGTCTTCCTGCGCGGCTACCAGCTCCCGATCACCTGCCCGGCCTGCGGCGGCGCTCGCCTGGGCCCCGAGGCGCTCGCCGTGCAGATCGACGGGCGGACGATCGCCGAAGTCTCGGCGCTGATGATCGACGCGCTGATCGAGTGGATGGAGTCGCTGGCGCCGCAGCTGACCCCCTTCGAGGGCGGCGTCTCGGCCACCGTGCGCGAGGAGATCACCGACCGGTTGCACTTCCTGTCCTCGGTGGGACTCGGCTACCTGACCCTCGACCGCCAGGCGCGGTCACTGTCGGGCGGCGAGATGCAGCGCATCCGCCTCGCCGGTAGCCTCGGGAGCCAGCTCGTCGACACGCTGTACGTGCTCGACGAGCCGACCATCGGCCTGCACGCCCGCGACGTCGAACAGTTCCTCGGCGTGCTGCGCAGCCTGCGCGACCGGGGCAACACGCTGCTCGTGGTCGAGCACGAGGAGGCGGTGCTCGCCGCCGCCGATCGGATCGTCGAGCTCGGCCCCGCCGCTGGCGAGAAGGGCGGGGAAGTGGTGTTCGAGGGAGACTACGAGGGTCTGCTCGCGGCCGGGACCGCGACCGGCGAGGCGCTTTCGGCGGCCCCCGAGCGCGCTCGTACCCGCAAGTCCCGCAAGCCACGACACAACCAGTGGCTGACGCTCGAAGGCGCGACGCTCCACAATGTGAAGGGCGTTGACCTCGAGATCCCGGTGGGCTGTCTGACGGTCGTCACCGGCGTCTCCGGTTCCGGCAAGTCGACCCTCGTGCACCAGGTCCTCTACCATGCGCTCGAGCGCCGACTGGCGGGCGAGCACTCGGCGCGCCGGCACCTGGGCGAGGAGGTCGGGTCGTTCGAGCGCCTCGAGGGCGCCGAGCGGTTCGACGAAGTCGTGCTCGTCGACCAGAGCCCGATCGGCCGCACCCCGCGCTCGAACCCGGTGACCTACATCAAGGCGTACGGCGAGATCCGGAAGCTGTTCGCCGAGCTGCCCGAGTCGCGCCGCCGCGGCTACGAGCCCGGTCACTTCAGCTTCAACGTGAAGGGCGGCCGCTGCGAGGCGTGCAAGGGCGCCGGCGAGGAGACCGTCGAGATGGTGTTCCTCGCCGACGTCTCGGTGCCCTGCGAGATCTGCGGCGGGACCCGGTTCAAGCCCGAGATCCTCGAGGTGAAGCACCGGGGCCTGAGCATCGCCGACGTCCTCGAGCTGACCGTGGACGAGGCGATCCGCTTCTTCATTCGCCAGGACCGGCTCGGCCAGGCGCTCTGGCAGCTCCAGCGCGTCGGCCTCGGCTACCTCCGCCTCGGCCAGGCCGCGACGACCCTATCGGGCGGCGAGGCGCAACGCCTGAAGATCGCGCGCGAGCTCGCGCAGAGCGGGGGCGCCGAGGGGAACATCTACCTCCTCGACGAGCCGACCGTCGGCCTCGGCGCCGGCGAGGTGCAGAAGCTCGTCGGCGTGCTCGACCAGCTCGTCGAGGCCGGCGGGACGATCGTCGTCATCGAGCACAACCTCGACCTCATCGCCGCCGCCGACTGGATCGTCGACCTCGGCCCCGGGGCGGCCGACGAGGGCGGCCGGATCGTCGCCGCGGGTCCGCCGGAGGCGATCATGGAGAGCGAGGCGTCGCACACCGGCCGCTTCCTGCGGCGGCGCGCGGAGCGGGAGGCGGGGGAGCCGGTGGCGGTGGGGGGCGCGGCGTAGGGGGCCGAGCCGGAGTGTCGGAGCCCGGTCAGAACTCCAGTCGCACACCCACCTCGACGCCAAAGGCGTGCAACGGTCCGTTGCGCGGGATGTTCTCCGGGTCGAGGTACGCCAGCCCCAGCAGGAAGTGCTTCGTGTCGTAGAGGTCGAACTGGGTCCTCAGGAACGGGACGTAGCGAGAGCCCAGATAGCGGCTCAACTCCAGACCCCCCGTGAGGGCGAACACGTCTTCGTTCAGACCTTCGGTCGGCGACTCCTGGGGTTCCTGGCTCCCCGGCGGCAAGGGACCGCTGCGAATGCCGGCCACGCCGATCCCGGCACGGGCGCTGAGCAGCCATCTGGAGTCCGGCGAAGTCAGCCGCAAGGCGGTCCCGACGGTGATGCGCCAGATGCGCAGATCGGTAGAGCTACCGAACCCCTCCTGCTCGGAGAGCCCGTCATAGAACCGGCTCAGCCGCAGGTCGGTCGTGATCGCCAGACGGCTGCTGATCCGGTGCTGGATCCCGGCGCCGATCGATCCGCCGCTGCCCGTGGCGCGAGCGGTGTTCCCCGACGGAATGGCGAGGCCACCGAGTAGATCGATGGCCAGGTCGGGCTGCTGCGCGTGCAGTGGCGAGGCGTGCGCCAGCAACTGGATCAGAACCAGCGCGGACAGTACCCGGAAGGCGTGAACGAGCCGCATCAGAGGTGAAACCGTACGCCGAGCTGCAGCGGGACCCCGATCAGTGAGCCGGAGTCACCGAGCTCGTCGTCCAGCGCCTGCAGCTCTCGCAAGTTGGATCCCGTGAAGTAGATCTCGGGCTGCACGCGCAGGAACGGCGTCACCGATCCGAACGAGTGGCCCGCCTGGAGACCGACGTAGAGACTGAAGACGTCGTCGTTGATCTTGGCGAAGCCGCGCGGTGGATGAGTGGGATCAATGATGAAGTCGGTTACGACCGAGGAATAGCCGATGCCCATCCGGGCGAGGCCGATCCAGGATGACCCGGGTCGAGAGAACTCGTACTCGGCACCCAGGGACCAGCGGAGAAAGCTGATGTCCGTCGAGTTGGCCCCATTCGCGAGAGACTCGCCATCGAGACCGGCCGCTTCGACATCGGTTGTGAGACTGACGCGCGAACTAAGACTGTGTGTGAGTCCGACGCTGACTGCAACGCTGCGATGCGAGATTCGGGATGCATTGCCGGCGGGCAAGTTTGGCCCGCCGGCAATGTCCATAGCGAGTGGGGACTGGGCTACAAGTGTCCCGGGCCCCAGTGAAGCAATCGCTACGCATACGCACATGCCTAGTCGCGCAACAGCCTTCATTCGCAATAGGGCTCATCGAAGCACCCCACGACGACATTGTAGGTACCCCAACTGCGTTGCAGGAACGGGTCCCAAGAGTCGTATCCCCCTGAGCCGGCGATATCCGGCAAGGATTCGCCCTTGTAGTCGTCGCCACCACCCGGAATCTGGTTGTCATCCTCCATGAGGGTCGCAGATAGAGTCAATGGGTTCAGGCCGGTATTCGCAGACTCGTCGTGTAAATGAACGTGCACGATGTTCAGTTGTTCCGGCACTGCAGAGAATATTGGCGTCGTGTTCGTGTCGAACTCGTCATTGACATTCGCGACCACGAACTTCAGCTCCAGGTCGCCCCCGAGGACTCCGTCGTGGAAGTCGGGGTAGATCCGGTTGACCATTGTAAAGGCATCACCGGTGCCGCTGCCGCCCCCACCGCTACCGCCGCCTCCGCCACCTCCTCCGCAGGTCTCGGGATCGGGGCAGATCTGATTCGCCGAACCGTCGACCACTTCTGCGAGCTGCGCATCCTCGATGGACTCACCGGTGTCCGATTGCTGACGGGTCGCCTCGATCCTCGGTTCGGCGGGATGGATCGAGAAGACGGCCGCGTACCCGGGCAGGTCGACAGTCGTGATCCGATGCGAGTGACCGTCCGCGTCGAAGGCCACCGCCTCGGCTGCGTCGACCCGTTCGACCCCGCCAACCAGGATATCACCATTCCCGACCCAGGCTCGGCGCTGAGCATCGGACGACACGTAGAAATCGAGACCTTCGGGAAAGGACCCGAGAGCTTCGTCGATGTCTGCTCGTGTCAGACCACCGCGAGCTTCCGCTTCCTCGACGAGAGCCCTCCCGGCGGGAGTATCGAGGAATGTCTGGAGATCGAGCTTCCGTTCGTTGAAGGGAGATCCGCGCATGGCTCGGATGACGTGGGCGCGTTCTCTGGCATCATGGAGGCCCAGAGCGACGGTCCGAGCGAGATCTTCGATCGCTGATTCGCGCTCGGTATCTTGATTCACCGAGCTCATCACCAATGGCCGAGAGGTCTCTACTTCGGTGGGTGTACGCGGCTCGTCAGAGCAGCTGACGAAGGTCGCTAGCAGGAGGAGAACTACGAGGAATCGGGGGGGGGATACCATACTGTCACCTTTCGTTCGGGTCGCGTGGGGGGCGCCCAAACCGATAGTACCCTAGAACGTTCCTGTTCTGAGGTCAAATACATGCTGCAGTCGCCGACCCACTCTGCGCGTGCCAGAGAGCGACTGGCATGGGTGGCTAGGGCCTGTTAACACTAAGTGGTTCGTGGTATATTGCAGCCATGGAAATCACAGAGGCCCAATATGAGCGGATCCAGTCATGCTTCCCTCGCCAGCGCGGGAACGTGAGCATCTCCAACCTCCAGGTGCTGAATGCCATCCTTTATGTGGCCGAGCACGGCTGCAAGTGGCGAGGTCTCCCGAAGCGATTTGGGAACTGGCATACGATCTATACCCGAATGAACCGCTGGGCCAAGGCCGGGGTGCTGGACCGCGTGTTCCGCGCCCTCCAGGAAGAGCAGGTCATCCGGGTGAAGATCGAGTCCCTCAAGCTCGATTCAACGATCGTGAAGGTACATCCGGACGGGACGGGAGCCTTGAAAAAAAGGGCTCCCAATCCATCGGCAAGTCCCGAGGCGGTTGGACCACCAAAATTCATATGGTTGCCGCAGGTCCTCGAACGGTGATCGCCTTCACGCTGTCGCCCGGTCAGGACCATGATGCGCCAGCAGGCCGCGAGTTGCTCCGCAGAGTAGAGCCGCCCGAACCTGGCATGCCGCTTGTCATGGACCGCGCGTATGAGGGCAGGGAGAATCGGCAGCTGGCCCTTGAGCTCGGCTTCACGCCCGTCGTCCCACCCAAGAAGAACCGACCCACGCCATGGGAGTACGATCGGGAGATGTACCGACAGCGCAACGAGATCGAGCGTCTCTTCCGCCGGCTCAAGGGCTTCCGCCGGATCTTCTCTCGCTTCGACAAGCTGGACGTGATGTTCACGGCCTTCATCCAGTTCGCGTTCATCGCAGACATGTTACTTAGTGTTAACAGGCCCTAGTAGCGGGGATCGTCGAGGCGTTTCCGCGGAAACGCGCCCACCCGCTCCCGACCCCTCGGCCCGCTCTCAGCCCATCCCCGCCTCGATCGCCCGGAAGAGCACCCGGTCGGGGATGTCGCGCTCGCGCTTCCAGCGGGCGGAGACGGTCCAGGCGTCGGGCCGGACGCCGCGGGCGTGGTTGGCCGCTACGACCGTCTCCATGGGGCTCACTCCGCCTTTGCCTTCTTCCAGCTCCGGCGGCTTCGGCGGCGCCCCGCCCACGTGGGTCTGCCCGCGGAGGTCGGTGAACGCGACCTCGCTCCGCTCCCCACGCTCGTTCCACCAGCGCACCTTCCAGTCGCCCTCGTGCACGAGCCGGTGATGGAAGCGGCAGATGAGGAGCGTGTTCTTCAGGGCGGTCTTTCCGCCGTCGATCCAGTGATGGAGGTGGTGGGGCTGCGTGTGACGGGAGACGCAGCCGGGGAATCGGCAGTGCCCGTCGCGGGCGTCGAGCGCGCGGCGGATGGCGGTCGTCACCGAGCGTGACTTGCGGCCGACGTCGAGGATCGAGCCGTCCGGGGCGTGGGTGACGGTCACGACGCCGGCGTCGCAGGCGAGGCGGCGAGCCGTTTCCGCGGAAACGCGCGTCCCGTCCTCCAGCTCGCTGATCCCGGGCTCGCCGTCCGCGGCCAGCGTGTCGGCCTCGACGTGCAGGACGAGCTCGGTGCCGCCGGGGCGGGCGCCGGATCCCGACGCCGGGGCCGCGGCCCCGCGCTCGACGAGCCGCACAAGCGCGTCGGCCCGCAGCCGCGCCGCCTCGGCCTGGGCTTCCGCGTCGGGCGGGACGCCCTTGCCGCCGCGCTCCCGGTAGATCCGGTCCATCTCGGCGTCGACCGCCGTCCGGATCCGTCCGCCGCCCTCGGCGGTCATCAGGCCGTGGAAGGCGTACATCCCGTTCTCGGGATAGATGGAGAGCCGGCGGGCCAGGTGCCGCTGGCGCGCGAGCTCGGTCTCCTCGAGACGGGAGTTCACCTTCCACGCGCGCACCATGATCTCGAGCTGCGCGGCAGGGACGTTCTCGGCGAGCTCGAGCAGGTCGGCCTCGGTCTCGGGCTTCGCGATCCGGGTGAGCGCGCGGGCCTTCGAGAAGGAGAGGGCGCCGCGGGCCATCGCGTCGGAGGTGAGCGGAAGCTCCAGCAGCGCGGCGGCGACCCGGCAGCGCTCGCGGGCGGCGGGGAGGCACATCCCGATCCGGAAGCTCAGCCAGTGGGCGCAGCTCCGGTGGCCGCCCGCCTCCCATCCGCCGTCGCGGTCGAAGCGGGCGATGCGGCGGAGGATCTGATGCTCGAACGCGGTCGCATGGGCGGCCATGAGGGCGATCTCGTCGCCGAGGGTCTCGAGCGCGTCGGCGCCCAGTGGCTCGTCGCCTTCCAGCAGCTCCGCCCCGAAGCCGTAGTCCCGCTCCGATTCCCCCACCGCACGGCCGATCGCCGCGCCCGCCGTCCGGTAGCCCATCGCTATCCCCTCTCCCGGTAGCTGTTCGATACCGTAAGAGTACGTCTGCGAATCAACCCGCTGTCATCGCAGCCCCGGACCAGCCGCCGCGCCCGCGAGGCCGCCGCCCCCCCCCCCCCCCCCCCCCCCCCCCCCCCCCCCCCCCCCCCCCCCCCCCCCCCCC